>WNGD01000608.1_pt1 | contig 38638 bp, 34 predicted proteins | sample 5400671 | NCBI WGS metagenome assembly WNGD01 (sample SAMN13153369, study PRJNA577476) | soil metagenome | isolation source: 40 cm soil or saprolite under grassland replicate 2 | place: USA:California | collected 2016-06-15 | reverse complement strand
AGTGACCTCGAGGCATCCGTGGAGGCATTCGTTTCAGACCCTTGGATTTGCCTTCATAATCATTGGAGCGATCCTGACTATGATAGGATTCGTCGCTCTAAACACTCGGATTTATTGTCCCGCTGGCGGCTGCGTCTACGATCTGCCAGAATCGCTCATATTGGGCAGCCTACTTCCTTCAGGACTGGCACCTGCTATCGCAGGAATAGTAGGGCTATGGATGGTTAGGATGGAGAGCGAGAGGGAAGATCGAGAATCTCCATGAAACAGACCTTCTGGTTGTTGGATCTCAACCACGAGACCTACGAGGGAAAATCGGCAATCTGGCTGTGGGGAATCACTCATGAGGGAAAACGGGTCCTAATCGTCGACAACAACTATCGAGCCTACTTCTATCTGTTACCAAAACATGATCAAGAGGCCGAGGAACTCAAGAAGAAACTGGAAGTAGAGAAGCCGCACCCGGCCATCGAATCCGCGACAATCGAGAAAAAGAAACTGTTAGCAGATTATCATCTCGTCCTCAAAGTAATCTGCAAAGAACCAGATTTGGTGGAACGAGCCGCGCGAGACGCCTTGAAGAAACTCGGCGCAGCAGCGACCTACGAGGAAAAGCTACGACTAGCGATCAAGTACCAGAACGAGTATGGGATCAAGCCCTGCCAATGGTATGAGGTCGAAACCGAACCATCATCGATCGACCCCAAACGGTACAGCGTGCAAGAAGTACTCACCGCTACGACTCATCCTGTCGCGATCTCTAGAGAGGAACCACCGCGACTCGACCTCTTCTCTTTCTCACTCATCTCGGTCAGCCAGACCGGCGCACCGAGTCCAATGCGGGACGCAATTCAGATCATCGCGTATGCAACTAACAGTAACCAGCGAGAAGTTCTGCAGACGTCCTCAGACTCGGATGGTAAGACCATTCAAGAGCTTGGGGACCGCATCTCCAAAATCAACCCGGACTTCGTTCTGAGCTACGAGGGAAACAGCGTCCAATGGCCATATCTAGTGAATAGGTCGGACAAGACCAAGGTACCACTCAGGATCGGCAGAGACGGTGGTCCACCGCACCAGAGCCTCTATGGCCACTACTCGCTGATCGGACGCGCCAACGTCGACCTCCTCAACTTTGCCGATGACCTCTACGAGGTCAAGAACAAGACCATTGAGAATGTCGCGAAATATCTCGGAATCAAGCTATCCATTGAGAAACCTATTGATGAGACACAATACTTCGACTACTGGTCAAAGCCAGACCAGAGAAGACTTCTCGCCAACCACGCCCAGGAAGAGGCCGAGACTATCCTCAAGATCGGACAGGAAGCCATCGACTACGTAATCCAGATCTCAGCACTCTCGGGACTCCCGCCGGATCAGGTGATCGCCGCAGCGGTCGGATTCCGAGTCGACAACTATCTCATGATGGAGACACACGCGCTCGGCCAACTCATACCCTCAAGATTAGAGCAGCCCATCATCCCGTACAAGGGAGCGATAGTCCTCGAACCGAAGGTGGGACTTCACGACAATGTAGCCAGCCTCGACTTTTCATCCATGTACCCCAGCCTTATGATCAAATACAATATCTCACCCGACACGCTCGTCACAGGGAAAGAGAAAGACGACACATTTGAGGTCCCGGAAGTCAAGCACCGATTCAGGAAACAGCCCTCAGGATTCTACCGGATCGTTCTGACGAAACTGATCGAAGCGCGGAAAGCCACTAAGGCAGAACTCAAACGCTTAGCACGGGATGATACTCGCTACACTCTGTTGAAAGCTCGCGAAAAGGCGGTTAAGGTCATGACGAACGCGGTCTACGGCTACGCCGGCTGGGCAGGCGCAAGATGGTACTCGAAAGAGGTAGCGGAATCTGCCGCCGCACTGGGTAGAGACACGATAAATCGGGCAATATTGATCGCGAAGAATCTCGGTCTGACCGTCTTCTACGGCGACACAGACAGCCTATTTGTCAACAACGATGAGAGGCTTGTCTATAAGTTCCAAGAGGAGATCGATCGACAGCTCGGGCTCGAGATCAACCTCTCCGAAGTCTACAATAGAATCCTCTTCACCGAAGCCAAGAAAAAATACGGAGGCTTAAGGACTGATGGTCAGCTCGATGTTGTCGGTCTAGAAGCTGTACGTGGTGACTGGTCAAACCTCGCGAGAGATGTCCAGAACACTGTTCTGAGAATGGTCTTGGAAGATGCGAACCCTGCCAGAGCGGCTTCGTATGTGAAGGACCTGACAGCAGGTCTCAAGTCCAAGAACCTACCATTATCAGCGTTCGTGATCTGGAAGACTCTGACGAAACCCGTAGCCGACTACGCAGTCAACGCTCCTCACGTCGAAACCGCAAAGAAAATGGCCAAGGACGGATGGTCAGTCACAGCTGGAGACAAGGTCGGCTTCGTGATAACAAAGAAACCTGGAAAACTGTACCAGAAGGCAGAACCCCAATACACAGTATCAACTGAAGAGGTTGACTACGAATATTATATCCACAACCAGATCGTTCCGGCAGCGGCACGTATCTTAGAAGTCATGGGTGTAGGAGAGAATCAGCTCGTCGCTTCTCCAGCTTCGCAAGCCCGTCTGTCAGGCAGGAGCGAACGCTGACAGGTCGTTCAGCGTCATTACGCTAACATTGGCGGGCTTCTTCGCACCGTCGGAGACTCTGTCGCCTATCACATACTTGATTCCTCTACTCGCAGCGGTGTCAAGAAGTCTCTGGGTAACGACTCCGTCGAAGAGAACGACTTGCGCCTTGTCGAGAGTCGGTATTTTCTCAGCAAGCTCGCTCACAGGCATTTTTGACAATTCCTTTCCAGCCTCGTCGAACACGACGGCTTCTAGGGTTCCGCGGAGGTCCTTTGCAGCGTCAAAGACTGGGCTTGGAAGGTTAGGCTTCTCCATCTGGGGAGCAGCATGAACCGGCACCTCGGGAGGACCGTAGGGTCCCTCTCTGGGTCCGTAGGCTCTCTCGGTATAGGAGCGCTCGGCGTATCCTCGTTCGGGTCTTTCGGGCCGTGGGAACAGTTGTCTCTCAATCGGCTTTGCCATGTTGAATGGGACCCGTTCCCTTAGGGCTCTCATGACCTCCTTCGGAGTCAACTCCTCGACCTCTTTTCCGAATGGTGCACGGGCGACGTAGTCGATCTCTGCTACCTGGGTCAGTTCTTTTAGAATCAGGTCGCCTGCTCTGTCTCCGTCGAGGAACGCTGTCACTTCTCTATCTTTGGTTAGTTTGATAATTGTGTCTGGGACTTTGGTTCCGTTCAGCGCGATTACGTTCTTGATTCCTGTCTTCATCAACAGTATCACGTCTGCTCGGCCTTCGACCACGATTATGTCGCCTCTTTCGGCTTCAGGTCCCGCGGGCAGTTTTTCGGGTCCGTATTCGATGACGTCGACTCCTCGCAGAGATCCCGCCACTTCTTTCACGACCTCCTCGGTGCTGGGCGAGGATTCTAGGACCCATTTCCGGAGAATGTCTTTGGCCTTGGTCATTATGGCCTTGCGTTTCTCTTCTCGTACGTCTTCGACCTTGTCGAGGCTGATCTTGGCCTCGCAGGGTCCAATACGGTCAACGCTCTCTATGGCGGCGGCTATGATCGCAGTAGATACCTTGTCTAGGCTGGACGGGATTACTATTGAGCCGGTGGTTTTGTCTTTCTTTGAGTCTAGATTAATCTCGATCCGGCCTATTCGTCCTGATTTCTGGAGCTCTCTAAGATCCAAGTCCGGGCCGAAGAGGCCTTCTGTCTGGCCGAAAACGGCACCCACAACGTCGGGTTTTTCGACTACTCCTTCTACGTCAAACCTTGCTTTTACTATGTATTTTGTTGTCGAAGCATACTGCGACGGTTCAACCATGAAAATTTAACCTCCATACTTGACTAACCTTCCTTTTCGTTTCCTTAAGCTGTTAATCGGTAAAGCTTACCCTGTTAAGGCGGTGGGGCTAGTATTAAAGTCCGTCTATCCCCGACCGATCCATCGATCCCATCTGCCCGTTATGCCTAAAAGAGACGATTTTCACAATCACCAACGGAGAATATCGTATGCCCAAGGCTGCTGCCAGGGTCGGAGTCAACGGTTTTGGCGTGATCGGTAAGCGTGTTGCGGAAGCTATCTCAAAGCAGAAGGACATGAAGCTAGTAGGTGTGTCCGATGTTGTAGGAGACTACCGTGTCAAACTAGGCCAGAACAAGGGCTTCGACATCTACGCTTCCATATCAGAGAAACTTCCAGATATGAAAAAGTCGGGAGTGGAGGTTTCCGGGACCCTTGAAGAGCTTCTGAAAAAAGTCGATGTCATTATCGACTGCACCCCGGCAGGGCTGGGAGCCAAGAACAAGGCCTTGTATGACAAGGCGGGAGTCAAGTCGATATTTCAGGGCGGAGAAAAACATGACCTGACGGGATCATCCTTTGTTGCCCAGTGCAACTTTGAAGAGAACCTTAACCGGCCAGCGACACGGGTTGTGAGTTGCAACACTACCGGGATATGTAGAACCGTCGGAACACTGTTCAACACTATCGGCGTTAAGAAAGCTCGAGTCGTACTCTTCCGAAGGGGAACGGACCCTTGGGAGAGCCACAAGACCGGACTCATCAACACAGTCGTACCCGAGGCTCACATTCCCTCACACCAGGGTCCCGATGCTCAGACTATTCTTCCAAAACTCAACATTACAACCATGGCTGCTCGGGGTCCGTTCAATCTAGGCCACCTACACTTTGCAATGGTCCAGCTGAAGGGAGAAGCGGAAAAGAAAGACGTCATTAAGGCATTGAAGAGCGCACCTAGGCTGGCGACGGTCCGAACCTCGGATGGGGTGGACAGTATGAACGCCGTGGCGGAGATGATGCGCGACCTCGGTAGAGCGAGGGCTGACATGTGGGAGATAGCCTTCTGGGAAGACATCCTCGACGTCACAGACGGAGAGGCCAGTATGGTCTACCAGGTCCACAACGAGAGCGTTGTCGTCCCGGAGAACGTGGACGCAATACGAGCCCTTACAGGACTGGAGAGCGAGGGACGAAGGTCGATCGCCAAGACAGACGAAGCATTAGGAATAACCAACAAGTTTCTCTAGCCACGTAGAGACAGCCATCACGAAATATTTCGGGATGTCACGCCGCTCTAAACGAAGACTAGTCCTTTGTTGGCGTTTATCTCGAAGGTCTCAGCATCAACCTTCGCGGCCGAATGGTTCAATCGCTGGATCTTTAGCTCGCGTCCGTCGGGGTCCGAATCGTCCTTTGACAGGTCGACGATGCAGTCTGCGAGGTCGCTGAGCGTTCCTGCCAAGTCCTTTGGAAGCTTCGATAGGTCCACTGTGGCAATGAAAGTTGCACCGGAGTCTTTGAGTTTGGCAACCAGGTCTGTGAAACCTTTGGCGAAATCTTTCCCTTGGACCTTGGTTGCAAGACCGTCTAAGGAATCGAAGATTACTCTCATCTTCTCTCCCACAAAGAATTGACTGTTCCTGACGAGTGTGTCTTGGATGTTGTCGAAACTGAAGGGCTGCTCAAGATAGTAGGGTTCAACGCTGAATGATTCAGACTGAGAGGCGAACCCGTCAACGATGATTAAGCGGAAGTTCGATTCGAATTGTGACGCATCCGTGCCTAGTTTCTTCATCTGGTCTCGGAGAGAGGTCGGCGCCTGGTCATACGTCAAGTAGAGGCAAGGGTTCCCCATCTTCATGTAGTTGCTGATAAGACCTGAGCAGAGGGTGGTCCTTCCCGAGCCTGCCTCGCCGTTGATAATCACGAGACCTGTGTTCTCCAGGTTCCCTTGGGTTAGCTGGAATATGTGATCGAAGGCCTGTGGAGTGCGAGTCTCTTTCTTGGGAGCTGGCTTCTCGGGCTGCTTTTCGAGCTTGGAAGGTTTCTCGGGCGCCTTCTCGGGAGCTTGACCTTTCTTTGTCGCGGCCGTTGGCGCAGGAGTCGGAATGGGCGCTTTAGTGGGAGGCAGAGCTTCGGGTTTCGAAGGCTTGCCGGACGGCTGAGTACTGGGCTGTCTGGCGGGCGGTTGATCTTGTTCCTCCCATTCGCCGTTATCCTTTGCGGGGCCAATCACCATTGCCCTACTAGGCGGATTGGATCTCACTGGCACAAAGTCTGGAGTAGTCCGATTTGCGCCGAAACTTTCGTCAACATCCGGTGGCAGAGGGATGTCTGCTAGGAGCGATTGTAGAAGCCTAGTGAGGGAAGTTTCCTCCGCGGGAAGGGGAGCGTTTGGCGACGCTCGGAAGATTGTCTGCGGGGGAGCTCTGATGACCGGCTGGGACTGATTATCGGTAGGGCTCCGCGCAGGAGCGGCGGGCATCTGGTTTTGGGCTTGACTCTGATAAGGCATCGAAGGCTGAGGCTGGGGAATTTGGGGAGAGATCGATAGCGATTCTGGTGAGGCCTGAGCCTCATTGGTATCGTCTTTCTTCTTTTTGCCGAAGATTGTTAGCATGTGATCAACCTGTGTCCTATTTGCAACCCTTCCACCATCAGCCCTGTTATCGAGTAATCCTGAGACGAGAAGATGCCAAGCGCAATATTGGATAGGGATGCTGTTACTGTCAACAGCATACCGGAGAAACAAATCCGCTCGGAAGACCGATGGATTCTAGTCTGAGCGGGCCTGATTGTGCCTGGGGTTCAACGTTTGACTTTCAGAATATCCGATTTGGTCAGAATACCGATCGCGTTCTCGCCCTTCGTCACAAGCACGCCATAGTTTCCCTGGAGCAATCCTAGTACCATCTCAAGCGGAGTATCCTCATTGACCGTCGGTAGCGGAGAATCCATAATGTCCCGTACTCGATTGTTTAGGAGCGAATCCAGCGGCTCTCCACGCGCAGCCCTGTCGAGAATCGTCTTCTCTGAAATGCTTCCGACGCATCTTGTCCCATCCAAGACGGGAAGCTGCGAATAACCGCGTTTCCTCATCAGATCGACCGCGTCACGCACCAGCTGCATCCGTGAGACAGAAATTATGGGTCTACTCATTATCTCGCTGACCCTCGGTCTCGAAGTGTCGACGCTCTGCTTCTCTAACGTCTCAATGAGCCTCTTGACTATCGAATACGACGGATCCACAGTTCCCGATTCTATCTTGGCGATGATGGACTGGCTTACCCCGGCGAGCTCCGCCAACCTGGACTGGGTTAAACCCAGAGCTTTGCGCCTCTTTGGAATCTCGTCGAGCTGTGGAAGCATTATTTCCACAATAGACAGGCTCGCTTCTCCCTGATATTCCCTTCGGAATAGAAGGCTGTATGAGCTGTCATTCCGATTGGAATATTAGTACAATAGAACTTATATCATCGGAATAGTAGGCTCCATCGGAAATGCCCTCTACAGCGCAGCTGTGCGGAATCTATCCCCGCTCGGAACAACTCATCGAAATTACCCGATCCTACGATAGAGGAAAGACCGACCGAGCGAGCGTGGAGAAGCAGATCGAACAGGACACGATAGAACTCGTCAAGCTAGAAGAAGACTCTGGATTTGAAACCTTCTCGGACGGGGCGTTTGACTGGCAGGACCAGCTGAGACCTCTTGTTGAATCGTTGGATGGTGTTACAACTGGAACTCGCTATTCCAGATGGTTCGACACAAACACGTTCTACAAGAAGCCGTCAATCAACGGAAAGATCGGCCTCGGACAATTCGATCCGAACAAGTTCGCACGTTCAGATCTTCTCCCGAAATCCAAGGCATGGAAAGTCAACCTGGTCGGCCCGTATACATTCTCGGAACTCGCCGAGAACATACACTACAAAACATCATCTGATCTCGTACCTGATCTTGCACGTTCTGAGAATGAGATAATTCGTAAGCTCAAGGCGTCCGGAATATCTCATTTCCAGATCTCGGAACCCTGCCTAGTCTATCGGCCCCACAGAGAAGAAGCACTGAATGATGATGAGATAGAAACTGCTCTAGCCGCTCTTCATAAAACCGTAGAGGGTATCGATGCTACCTTCTCCATCCAGACATATTTTGGAGATGCGACCACAATTCTGCCCCGTCTTCTCAAACTTCCAGTCGACGGGATTGGATTCGACCTCTTCGAGACTGACTATACGCAGTCCAAGATCGACACGAAAAAGAAACTCGCTCTTGGAATCGTGGACGCCCGCGAGTCGAATGTTGAGAATCCGAGATGGATTGCAGAGACTGCGTCGCGAGTCTCGAAGCACATAGTTTCCGACAGGATTGTTCTGGTTCCAAACTCGGATCTCAAGTTCGTCCCCCGGAGGATCGCGGATGCAAAAGCACGATCTTTGGCTGAAGCCACGAGATTGGTTGAGGAGAAAGACTAGAATGTCGAAGCTGTTCCCAACTCAAGAGATTGGAAGCATCGCAAAGCCCCGATGGCGCACAAAGGGTCTCACTCAACCCTTGACGGTCAAGGATCTGGCTGACGCTGAGCAGTGGGCTGAACGACTCGGAATAACCAATTATCATGACCGGGCGAAAGAACTCCTTTCCGCACAAGACCAGAAGGTTCGCATCCGCGAACTCTTGGAACTCTCGACAATCTACGGTCTACGACTCTTCGAACGCACAGGCCTCGACAACGAGGGAGTCGGAGGGGAGCAACAACGGGTCGAGATGTATGAGCATGTAATTCGCGGGGTCGAAGGGATGAGGGTCCTAGGCCACGTCCAGTCGTTCGATTACAAATACTTCAACAAAGCCGTTGCAGAGTCGAGGATTCAGAGGAAGCACCCGATATACCTCCAAGAGTTTCTCGATGTCAAGGAGAACGCGAAGGGTCCGATCAAGGTCCCGATTACAGGCCCCTATACTCTCGTTGACTGGTCCTTCGGCGGCTACTACTACGGAAGGAAGGAGGGTTCCAGTCTAAAGCAGCAGAAGCTTGAGGGAAAGAGAGAGTTCCTACTCGACTTTGTCGAGCAGGTAATCCGTCCAGAAATCCGTGACCTAGTCGATGCTGGTGCAGAGTGGATCCAGATCGACGAGCCGGCCATCACAACGCATCCTGAGCCGGCGGACATGGAGTTGTTTGTTGAGGCGTGGAATGAGACTGTTAGAGGATTCAATTGCAAGTTCAGCGACCACACATGCTATCCGTCAGAGATAGGCTACAAGGTTCTTGCCAAGTATGCGCCGAAGCTTGACAAGTGCAGCCACCTAGCGCTTGAGTTCGCCAACCGCGACAGCACTAGCCTGGGCGTGGATGCGAAGGACCGGGAGGGCTACCGGGACCTTGAGTACTTTGTACAGAACGGGTATGATGGAGAATTCGGAATTGGAGTGGTCCATGTCCATGACTTTTCTGGACACGTCCCGCCGTCGTCGGGTAGAGCGATCGACCGTAACATCATGGAATCGCCCGAGCTGGTCCGCGACAGGCTCCTCTACGCAGCAAAGGTTGTTGGTGACCCAGCAAAAATCTGGGCGAACCCTGACTGTGGGCTGCGAACCAGGACGTGGGACGTGACCTATTCGAAGCTTGAGAGCACTGTGAAGGGCGCGGAGCTCGCAAGGGAGGCTTTGCAGTGAGACTCTCGGAAGCAGCGAAGCGTCACAGGATCGTTACCGCTGAGGTAATTCCAGACCGGGTCGTTCCGGCGCATCTACCGCTTCTCGAAGGACGCGTGGACGCGATCACGATTCCAGCTTTGAGAAATGGGAAGACCGACCCCAGCTATCCAGCAGATTACCACGTTACCCCTCAGACGAGGAGCATAGCCTCAGCAGTCATCGTCAAAAGGTCCGGGTTTGACGCTGTTCCTTCGCTGACCTGCAGAGATTTTCGCAGATCAGATCTCGCACTTCTTCCCACTCTGTTCAAGAAGGGTTTGGAGAATTTTCTGGTCGTCTTCGGAGACCCTCTCCCCGAGTACAAGCTCAAACACTATGATTTCAAGAAAGCAGAGGATCTGATTAGAGGTATTAGGTCAGCTTTTGACGGCCTACCCAGACCATGCATCGGAGCCGTCACGAACCAATACGCTCTCGATCGAGAAGAGGAGATCTCCCGGACGATAAGGAAGGTGGAGGCCGGGGCCGACTACGTCGTCACCAATTCAGCCTTTGACGACTATTATGTGCTAGAATACGTCGACGCACTTCGTGACCGAGGTCTCAAGGTGCCAGTCTTTGTTCAGCTGTCCATCCCACATGGAATCAACAACTTGCTATTCGTGAGCAAACGGTTCGGCATCCCCATCCCGGAGAGGGTGAAAGAGGCAGTCTCACGCAATCCCTTTGGAGGAGGCGTCCAAGTAATAGCCCAAGCCTATGCAGGTCTCCATAGTGAGGTAAGCGGCATCCACTTCTCATACCTGTTCCGGAGTCGCAACCCGATCCCAGCTTATACCCACCTGCTCGACGCGATAGCGACCGACGGCCAACTAATAGTCTCCCTCCAAGCGACGCTTGGACGCTAGGCGACTAACAAGTCTAAAAGTCGAGCATTCTAGTCAGCTCGAAACCTTTGAGTTCAGAAAGGATAGGGTTCGCTCTCCGTCACGGAGTATTCTCCCCATCAGAGATCAGGGAGGTCTCCACGATTCTCGATGGAGACAGGAGGGTCAGAGCTGTCTTCATTCCAGATGGCAAAAGCGGATATGAAGCAATAGAAATAGCGTCATCGATCCTTTCACACACACGACGAATCCACGCGGGAACCGGCGTCATCAGGCTCCTCGAACACGACCCCGCACACCTAACCAGGAGAGTCCAAACATTGCAGGGATTCTCTTCCAACAGGTTCCTCCTTGGAGTCGGAACCGGATCCCCAGGTCCCAAACCCGGCATATCCGTGATGTCGACTCTAGAGAGAATTGAACAGCTCAAGAAGATGTTCCAGTCGTTTCCATCCGGGGTTCAGCCTCCAGAAATCTACGTCGCCGCTCTCAAGGCAGGAATCGCCAAACGGGCGGTAGGCATAGCGGACGGGCTTCTTCTGAACTTCTGTTCCCCCCAACACGCTAAGGGATTGATAGAAGCCGTCAAGCCTCAACTGGCTTCCCCCATCGAGTTTGGATGCTACCTAAAGACCTTCTACGCCTCAGCGAGCGATGAGACGGCGAAGAGGCTAATGGTCCAAGAGTTTCTGAATTACGACTCTGCACCTCAGTATCACGAGATGTTCTTGCAAGACGGGACAGCTGATGTGATCTCGGAGCTTCGGAGGGATGACGGTTGGAAACGGGGACCTGTCGAGTTGCCGAGAGAGCTACTGAAGGTGAGCCTAGCCAATCCCACTGATGATGAGTCGCATGAATATATGAGATCTTTTCGTCGAGCCGGAGTCACGATCCCCGTAATCTATCCATACTTTCCCACCAATGAGACTCCAGAGTTCAAACTCGACACAGTGAAAAGGATAATGGAATCAACCTGAAAGAATTCCCGCGCTCAGCTGCTCAGCCCTTTTGCTGCTTTGATTTCCTTTTACTTCTTCGCGTAGGATGTCAAGTGTGTCAGGACACATTGCCCATTTACCATCCCGCCTAACGAACACATCTGTGGCTCGTTCTTTCGTAGTGAACTCTTGCCCTCGATATATGGTCCGGCTAGTAGTCACAGCTGTTACTGTAGCAGAGTCTTCGTAAACGCGGACTCGAATATCTTCGGAGTCCATGGCTTTGTGGCTCAAAGCTCCTGACCTGATCACGCTGAGAAAACGCGATTTGTCGATCATGCTGCCGTCAGGATCGATTATGAACCATTCATCAGCCAGGAATCGTCCGATTGCTTCGGCGTCGTTCTGAATCATCGCTTCATCAAACTCCTTTTCCAGCTGCAGTATCTGACTCTCCAACCTACTGGTCTCTAAGATCGTTAGTTTGATTTCCTCTGCACACTGACATTTGGGCCGGCGCCCATATAGTGATATGAGATTCTACCCAGGAGCAAATTCTTAACTCGGAGGGGAGTGTATGATACAAACATGCAATCTGTCGCCACCAGAGTTAGACCGATTCCTCAAGGCTACGCGTCTGTTACTCCTTACTTGATTGTCGATGGGGTCCCGCGACTAGTCGACTTCTTGAAACATACGTTCAACGCGGAAGAGAGGACTCTGATTAATGACAGAGAGGGACATGTGGGCCATGCTGAGATTAAGATAGGAAACTCCATCGTTATGATGGCCGATTTTACACCTCAGTACAGACCGATACCGAGCCAGCTGTATGTCTACGTTGACGATGTTGACCTAGCACATAAACGAGGGCTAGAGGCAGGCGGGACCTCTGAGCAAGTGCCAACAACCCAGTTCTACGGCGATAGGACCGCAGCTGTGAAGGATCCCACGGGGAACGTTTGGTGGATTGCCACTCATGTAGAGGACGTATCTTCTGAGGAGATGGACAAGCGCATGAAAGAAGGTTCATTGAAGGGTAACAGCACGGCTCCCAGCTCCTAGTATAGGCTGCGTTAGCTATTGAGGGCGATAGAAAGATCTCTAAAGTCTCCCCGCCGCTCTGAGAACGTGTAGGGCATCGACTGTTACAAATTCATTCATGCGCGTCGACGATACTCCTCCCCAATCTACAAGCGAGAGCCCAGACCGACTCTTCTTCTGCGTATGATAGTACTTGGCTTCTGCGGGGAAGCCACCGTCCCTGAGACGTTTTGACTCCAGAAGGTCGAGCGCGTCATCGCATCTCTTGTCTTTGACGAATCCGGCCTCGGTCATGATTTTCAATCCGAACAGAATGTCATAATGCCAATAGGGCGGATAGTGAAGCTTGGTGAAGTAATCCTCCATTACCCTGCCATCGCTCTGTCTCTTGTACATGCGCCTCTTCAAGAAAATTTCAGCCGCTCTCTTAGCGGCGCCCCGCGACCTTGGACTCTTGGTCGTCTTGGCGTGTAAAGCTAGAGCGCGTAGAGGCGTGATGGTCTCGTGGAAGGAGGAGATGACTGGATTGGCCGGTGGTGGTTTCGGTCACAGTTCCACCCGCCATCCGGCCACTGTGTCTTCAACAACCTGTCGACCAGTTGATCCGTCCTCTCATCGTTCAGACCCAGCCGCAGCAACGAGAATACTCCATTAGCCTCCATAGAAGCGTGAATCCTAGGCCGATCTGGGCTGAAAACTGTTCCAGTATGGGATTTTGAAAATGGGGCGGTCTTCAAATGCGAGTCTGAGAACAGCCAGTCATACTCTTGCGCCCTCAGTGGAAGTAGAGACATGTCATGGGGCGGATAGTGCAGGTCCGCCAAGTCCGTGAGTACCCAGTGTGATCCGTACCATTTTCCATAGGGAGGAAACGGTATCCTTCCATCCTGTCCCCTCTCCGAAAGAAGCGCGTCAGCCAGTTTGGATGATCGAATCTCTGATTGTGATCTGATCATTTCTCTTGAACCATCATCCTCATCCAGAAAGTTGATCCGAACCTTGTACTGAACAGCGGGGTGGCTGGAAGCTAGGAGGCGGTCAACCAGTTTGTCTGCACTCATCCGTGGATGAGAATTCCCATAGAATCAGGCCAAAGCAAAGTTGTGTTTGAGTCCAAGCTCGATAGTTTGACCCTCCAAGTCAAATATAGTGCAGCGAAACTGTCTCAAAAACTGAGACTCGGAGACTCCAGCGCCTTTGGTCCAATTTACTCATAATGAGACTCGAGTTTTGCAGGCTCTAATCGAGTCTGATGGCGAGATTACTCCCGAGGCCCTAGCGAAGCGTTCGGGGCTTGCTGGTTCCGCAGTCGCTCGCGCGATTCTGAATCTCTCCCAGGGGGGCCTAGTTCGGGAGCGAGTTGAGAAGAAGACAGAGCTGAATCTCACGGAAGAGGGACGAACGTCGTCGACAGACGGTCTTCCCGAACGAAGAATCGTCTCCGCAGTCATCAAGAGTGGTGGCCAGCTTGAGTTGAAAGAGGCTCTCGGTCAAACCGGGCTTGATGAGAAATACGCGTCTATCGTGACCGGCTGGATTAGTAGAAAACAATGGGGACGGATCGAGAAGACCGGCGCCGACCTTAAGGTCATAGCCGAGACAGAGCCTGCCATAGACGATGATGAAAAAACTCTGGCTCGGTTGAGGGAGGGAACCGTCGTTCTCGAGGACCTTCCCTCGGACTTGAGAGATGCGGCCCAGAGATTGATCAAGAGAAACATCGCAGAGGCTAGAAGCCGGAGTCTGCGGCAAATCGAGATCACGGAGGACGGAAGGAATGCTGCAACCAGGACCATGACGCAACCAGAGGTCAGCATGCTTACTGGAGAAATGATAAGCTCAGGCGAGTGGGAGCACGTTAAGCTCCGGAACTACAACGTGTCTTCTCCCGTTCCAAGAACATTTCCGGGCAAGTATCATCCCTACTTGCGATTCTTGCGTATGGTAAAGCGCAAGCTGGTCGCACTCGGGTTTAGAGAGACCGTTGGTCCCCTAGTAGAGACGGCGTTCATCAACTGTGACTGTCTCTACATGCCCCAGGATCATCCAGCACGTGAGATTCATGATCTCTATTACGTGAAGGACCCGTCCAATACAAGCCTCGAAGAGTACGGCGATCTTGTGGAGAGGGTCGCGGAGACTCACGAGAACGGCTGGAAGACCGGATCGACAGGGTGGCGATACAAGTTCTCCATGAACGAAGCATCGAGGCTCACTCTCCGAAGCCACGGGACAGCGCTCAGCGTTAGGAGCATGATATCGAAAGACCTCCAAGTGCCCGGGAAATATTTCGCAATTGCACGATGCTTCCGCCCCGACATGCTCGACAAGACACATCTCACCGAATTCAACCAGGCAGAGGGCATCGTTCTAGACTCGAGTCTGAACCTTCGGAACCTTCTAGGTATCCTAGAAATGTTCGCGAAGGAAGTGGCAGGAGCAGAAAGAGTCCGGTTCAAGCCAGACTACTTTCCATTCACCGAACCTAGCGTAGAACTACAAGCCTACCGTGAAGGCGTTGGTTGGATGGAGTTCGGCGGGAGTGGCATATTCCGGCCCGAGGTAACTTTGCCCCTCGGGGTCAAGGTTCCGGTGCTGGCTTGGGGTCTCGGAATAGACAGGCTCTACATGATGAACCGTAAGATACAGGACATCCGCCGGCTCTTCACTCCTGACTTGGAATGGATTAGAGAGCAGACGGTGAGCTAGAAACGCCCGGCGTACAATTCTCGCTGCCCGACCTTGAAGGACTTCTCGGCAAGAGCCTGCCACGCGACATGGAGGGGCTCAATGAGATCTTCGGATTCGTCAAAGGAGACGTGGAATCGCTTGAGGGAGATGCTGTCTCGATAGAGGTCAAGGACAGCAACCGTCCAGACATATGGTCCGTTGAAGGAATAGCGCGAGTGCTGAGGCGTCAGCTAGGAGTCGGTCGAAACACAGATGTCAAGGTTACCGGCAGGTCAAGCCTAAAGGTCGTCATAGACAAACGTGTGAAACCAATACGCCCTTTCATCTCCACAGCAATAGTCAAGGGTCTACAGCCGACAGAAGAAGCGTTGAAGGGCTGGATCAGTCTTCAGGAAAAACTGGACCAAACGTACGGGAGGAAGAGGAAGAGAGCCTCGATTGGCTTCTACCAGGCCGACCTAATAGCCTCGCCGCTCTCGTACACGGTCGCCGATCCCGACGGTACCTCATTCGCTCCACTAGGCTCCGAAACGAAGTCAAGCCTCAGAGACATAGTTGCCCATCACCCCAAGGGATCTCAATATGGAGGAATAATCTCCGGCTTCCACGAGTGGCCAATACTCATCGATGGAGACAACAACGTTCTCTCGCTGCCACCGGTAGTCAACTCAAATGATCTGGGAAAGATTACTACCGAGACGAAGAACATTCTGGTAGAAGTCACCGGGACGAATGCCGAAACCGTTCACAACACCCTGAAAATTGTCGTCTCCACTCTCGCAGGGAGAGGTGGCAGAATCTACAGTTGTCTTGAGACCTATGCCTATGGTACACCGGGTAGAGTCGTTAGCCCAGACCTAAGTCCCGCACCTACCAGGCTCAGCTTGTCCTCCATCAACAAACTCCTCGGCACATCCCTAACTCTGAGAGAGGCTTCACGGCTAGCTGAAAAGGCCGGATACCATGTTCAGAGAGCATTCGGCGACATGCTCCACTTAGAGATTCCCTGTTATCGCACCGACATCATGCACCCGGTTGACATCATCGAAGATATTGCGATAGCATCAGATCTGAACAAGCTTCAACCAGAATGGCCAAAAATCTGGACAGTAGGCGAACTCTCCAAGCAAACAATCGACACGGAGACCATAGGCGAGATCATGATCGGACTAGGATTCCAAGAGGTTCTAACCTATGTCCTAACATCGCCCGAGATAATTGCCGGCAACATGCAGATGGTCAACGACGACCTTGTCATACTCTCGAATCCCAAGATGATGACTCACACAGCTATGAGAAATTGGCTCTTGCCAAGTCTTCTCGAGTTCTTGTCTCGGAACACGCACATTGACTATCCCCAGAAAATCTTCGAGACAGGATCTAGCCTCAGCCACAGCGACGAAACTTTTCCGCCAATAAGAGAAGAGCGAAAGATAGCAGCTGTGACCATTCACGCCCAGGCCGGCTTCACTGAAATCCGATCATCACTGGATGCTTTGATGAGCAGCGTCGGCCACGACTACGAGGTGAGACCAGGAGAGCATCCTAGCTTCCTCCCCGGACGATGCGGCTCGGTAATCAGCAGCGGAAGGGAAGTAGGAATTATCGGAGAGATCAACCCGAGAGTCATTCAAGCCTTCGGACTCAACCTTCCAGCCGCCTCCTTCGAACTTGACATGCCGCGCGAAATCGGTGCAGACGAGACAAAGTCGAACAAATGAGGACTGAGGGAGTTGCCTGAGGGCAAGATGCGTTGCGCCGACTGCGGCTGCTCACCAGAAGAGTGCCGCGCCTCAGATTCTCCTGACGACTGTCCAAATTGTAAGCTTCTGCCTTGTTGCTGCTGGACCCCAGCGGGAGAATCAGTAGACGTAGAGTAGAGCGGAATGGTCGAGAAGAAATTCGTAGTTACACCTTGGGAGGTGTCTGGCCAGGTCGACTACGACCACCTCATCCGTGAGTTTGGAACCCAGCCGATATCCGGGACGCTTGCTAAACGTCTAGAGTCAAGCCTCGGCGACTCCGCCTACCTAGTTCGAAGGCAGATCTTCTTCTCGCATCGAGACCTTAACCTAGTTCTAGACGATTATGACAAGGGAAAGGGGTTTTTCCTCTACACTGGCCGGGGTCCGAGCGGACCCATGCACATTGGCCACATTCTCCAGTTCTATTTTACCAAGTGGCTCCAAGACAAGTTCCGTGCTAACGTGTACATTCAGATCACTGACGATGAGAAGTTCTTGGAGAAGAAGCGAAATCTCTCGTACGAGGACACGCAGAAGTGGGCTGCGGACAATATTCTCGAGATTGCCGCTGTAGGCTTTGATCCTGAAAGGACGTTCATCCTTCAGGACACTGAGTTTCTTGGCCATTCGTATCCGTTGGTTCTCAAGATTGCACGGAGGATCAACTATAGCACTGCCAAGTCAGTCTTCGGGTTTACCGGCGAAACGAATGTCGGGTTCAGCTTCTACCCCGCGATACAGATTCTTCCAAGCCTCTTCGAGAAGAAGCGCTGTCTGATACCGTCGGCTATTGACCAGGACCCCTACTGGAGGATACAACGAGACTTGGCCGAATCTCTGGGATATCACAAAGCCGCGGCTATCCACAGCAAGTTCATGCCCCCACTGACCGGCATGCAGGACAAGATGAGCTCATCGAAGCCTGAGACAGCCATCTATCTCAACGATGATGACAAGACTGTCCGGAAAAAGATCTACCGCCACGCCTTCTCAGGAGGACAATCCTCCATCGAAGAGCATCGAAAGCTGGGAGGTAATCCGGATGCTGACGTTCCATTTCAGTGGCTGTACATGTTCTTCGAGCCCGACGATGCGAGGATAGAGCAGATACGGCGAGAGTACAAGAGCGGACAGATGCTAACAGGGCAGATGAAAGATATCCTGGTCGAGAAGGTTACAGGATTCTTGAGAGAGCACAGGGAGCGACGCGAGAAGGCGAGCTCGCAAGTTCACCTGTACAAGAAAGACGGCACCTTGGGGCAAACGATGTGGAATCACGACTTCAGCAAATCATAGTTCCCAGAACTCTCGCTTCCTCCCGGGCAAGACAGCGGGCTTCACTCTTCACGCGCGGATGAGCCTCTTTGCGTGCTGAACGTTGATCTTCGACCATATGCTTCTCGGGCGTCTAGGTACGAACCTGCCGAGCCAAGACTTTTCGTCGCCGGACTCGGCCCTGCCGGTGATCCAGCCATAGCATAATGCCACGTCCAAGGCCTCGGAGATGGTTATTGAGGGGATTCCTGACCCTTTCTTGAAGAAGCGTAACCATACCCCCTCGGATTTAGCATGGTTCTTCGAGAGCCTCGTTCCCATCTATTTGCCGATCTGAATTCTAAAGTCTCGTCCATGCCCACGATCGAACGTGCGTTCACAAAATTAATCGTTCGTCTACAGAGAAAGGAATTCTGACTACTGTTCTCCCGATTGGATAATGGGCGACTGCTGTTTCCCGGCACCGGTTTCAGCCTGCGACGAAATGACGGTGGCCGGTAGGATGGAGCGATAGATTCCAAGCGTATCCATTGCGTACTCGCGGAGGATCGTCTCCCTAGTCTGGACCTGCCTCTTTGGTTTGAAATATGCGCCTAGGGGTGCGGCGTAGAACTTGACCTCGGATTCGCCGCCAGGGTTGAGCCGGTAGTTTATCTCGAAATTGTAGACTTGGAATATCTCCTTCTGCATCTTCATCACCATCCATACGAAAAAGTCGCGTTTCCGATGGTCAGGTGGGTCCGCTCTCATCGAGAATGAGATAACGGACTCGTGCTGAATTGTCAGGTTGTCGCTGTCGTTGGCAAGTGTTTCCAGGCTGGCTTCTTCGTAGTCTTCGAGAGTTTTCGGTATCACGTCGGTCACTAGGGCGGTTCCAAATCTCATCTCTTGCCTCAACACAAAGTTGCTTCTTGTCTTCTTTTGGCGGACGAAGATTGACCGTCGATCAGTTACCAGAACGGCATATTCTTTCGGGTAGTCCTTGTCTGGGACGAGGACCCTATGGATGAGGGCGAGCTTTCTCTCAGGGAGCACTGTGATCATGATCGCTAGTTATCGCTCGTATCATTTTAGTCGAACTCACTTGAAGCAAGCCGCTGAAGCAATTACCAAGAGTAGCTGCAATTTGAATACGAGAATGAGAGCGTGCGAAAGAAAAAGGTGTAGGAAGCGGGATTTGAACCCGCTTCTAAACAAGGGCGGGGACTGGGGTTCTTGCGAGAAGCTCGTCGAGGCGCTCAAAGGATTCGTTGATTCCTTGCTCCATCCCAGACTGGATCATACCGTCTCGGTCGGCGACCGTTTGGAAGACATCGTGAATGGTCAGTCTGGTCCTCCCACCGGGTAGCTCTTCGAATCTTGCTGTTTCTAGACTGACATGTCCCTTTTCAGGTAGTCCTTCGAATTCGAATGTTCCGATTAGTCGTTCGGGTGCTAGGACCTCATGGTTTACGCCGTGGAATCCGTATTCGGTGCCGTCCGCGTCGACGTGTACGTATCTCCAGGCTCCTCCTGATTTGGGTTCGAACTTTTCCAGCCTCATTTTCAACCTCCTGGGTCCGAGCCATTGGACGTACAGTTTGGGATCAATGAACGCTTGGAAGACTAGTTGTCGGGGCGCGTCGAACTCTCGGGTGATGAACGCTTCCTGTTTTCCGGGTTCTGCTCTTACCGTGGTCTTGTTCTTTGCCAAATGATCACCTCCGCTTCTTGTGCATTTTTCGTTTCTCTGCTTCCAGTACGCTATCTAGCTTGTCGAAGCGTTGGTCCCAGAGGGCTGTGGTGTGCTTGACCCAACCTTCGAGGCTGTGTATGGTGTCAGGGTTGAGACTGTAGAGGTGCTTCTGAGCACTCTTCTCAATACGAACCAGCGCCGCTTCGCGAAGGACCTTGAGGTGTTGGGAGACGGCTGGATTGCTCATCGTGAAATTGTGGTAGATTTCAGTGGCGGCCATCTGACCGTTGGCTGCTAAGAGCTCGATTATTGTACGCCGAGTAGGATCTGCAATGGCATCGAACAGTTCCTGGCTCAGTCCGCTTCCGTCTTCTCTCCCAAGAGACAACATGCTAAAGCCGCTACTTAATTAAGCGTCTACTTAATAAACTCTACGATTTGCGAGGGGTCGCTTATATTTTGCCCGAATCGAGGAAATGCTCATCCCACGATGAGTCAAGAACGATGTTATGCTCGTCCCCGGGCGAGAATTGAGACGTTAGTCGACCTGATCTTCGGTCTCTCATTGTCGATAAGCGCTGTGGCTTTGATAACTGCGTCCCCGCCTTTAAGCACGTCCGACATCGATGGGCGAATACTCGCCTTTGTTTTCACTGCTTCGTTTGTAATTACGGCCTGGATGGTCTACACGTATCAGATGTCGGTCTTGCCGGTTGAGACCAACTTTGTAATTTATCTGAACGTTGTCATGCTCATACTTATCGCTATAATCCCGTACCTCTTGTACAACGTAGAGTTCGCAAACTCGTCGCTTAGCGTAGAAGAATCATCGATGATTCGCGACTATGCGTCTAGCCTATTCGCAATAGACCTGACCGCTATCCTCACGATACTAGCGACCTTTTCCCATGTAATCTCGACAGAGGAGAAGCAGCTTGTCGCGCCAGAATTAGCAAGGACCTTTCGACGAAACAGAAACGTCCAAGCAATCCTCGCCCTAATCACCGTCTTGTCTCTCGCCCCCATCTTCTGGAGCCTAACCTTGTTCGCCGAACCGGTCAGACTCTACATCTGGATCATACCGGTCATAGTCTACTGGGCGAGAAGAAGCCGCCAATTCCGACCGTCACCAAGTCAGACGGTTTAATGACTAACAGCACTGACCACGATGTTCGTTTTTTATTGGTAGACTGGACCTAGCGGAGCGAGTCTCTAGTTTCTGAGTCTGCAAAGAGCTGGACCCTGCCACAGCTCTAGCAGAGGAACGCGTCCAAGTGGAGGATTCCTTCTCCGAGCTCCGCCCAGTTTCCGAAGAAAAGATGCGCGGCACCGCTCGTTCCCCCGGTCCGGAATGGTATGTCGCCCATGTCGACCATGGCAGTGTTGCAGCTTTGACACTTTATGGCAAGGCTAGTTTGGGAAGCGGATTCTGACAATGCTCTCGTTGAGATCTAAGGCATGCTGACGGTTAAACTTTCATCCCCTTCTCATCAACCCATTCATCCACTCGTCCTACTAATCGGGTCATAACGTGCCTACAGGTGATTTGACCAGATTGGGCCAAATCTGGGATCACTTCATGTCTTGTAACCGTTTGCGATGATTCCGGGGTGACAGTATACTTTGGTACTGACAACTCCCTTCCACCTAGCCCTGCTCTGTCAAAGAAGGAAACAGTCACGAGAATGGATGCGCGAGTACTCTGCCTACTGTTTATCGCCTGTCTATTGGCGCTTCCGAGTCTGCCCGGGAGAGTCCACGCTTCGGGAGTGTCTCAGCCCTCAACCTTCTACTTTCACAAACAAACCTCAAAGACGATAAACGCCATTGCCACGACCCTATGGGCCAACACTACAACGCTCTGGCCGTCCTCTACACAGACTGAACAGCGAAACCTCGGTGTAGGTATAGCAACCTTCGATTTCTATAGCCAGCCAAGCCTCAAGGGAAACGTAACGATTCAAGGCTTCATCAATTTCACAATCTATTTCGGAGCCTCAAGCAACACTGGGGGAGGCACGGTAATCACAGCAACGCTTAGAGAAGTCAACTCTACGGGCGCCTCTACGTTTGTCTCAAGTTCAAGCCTGCCCGGGCAGGTGCACACGGCAATACAGCCTTACGCCTTGTCCCTATTCACGAGCTCTTGGCAGCTGCAGACCAATGACATCCTAGATTTCACAATAACAGTCAATGCCCCCTCTACCAACGCTCAACTTACGCTCTACTACGACAACCCATCCACCCCGAGCAATGCGATCGTTGATTTCCAGGCCGTTCTAGGCTTCTCGATGAGCGCGACTTTCGACTCCACCGGAGTCCCAAGTCAAGGGTTCAACAAGAACGCAACCTCTTCATCCCGAAAAATACTTGTTCAAGCGACGCTCTTCGACGCCCTTGGACTCTACGATTTCAAATCAGTAGCAATCAACATCACGAATCCCTCAGGAGGCTTCTACCTGAGCAACGCTCCTCTTGCCTTGATCGTTGGATCTAGCAGCTCATACATTACCACATGGGAATTCAACATCACATATTCAGGCAGTGACCCGAGCGGAACTTACCGTATCAATATCGGGGCCGTAGATAATAGTGGCGTGGTTGTCTCTAGCCCACTCTCGTACAGCCTCTTTGCGACCTGGATTCTGACGATCCACGCCATCCAACCGGACCAGGCGCAGACGCCTGTTCCCGGGGTCCAAGTCACAGTCTTCACATCCGGGACAGCGATCTACTTCGGAATATCCGACTCTACCGGCTACGTCGCACCACAGGCTATACTCCCCGACAATTTCACGTACACTGTAGACTCTTACTGGAACGGAATACTGGTCAACCAGACAAGACTGTTTCGCCCTGCCTCGATAAGCTTGTCAATAATCATACCATTGTACCAAGTGGACTTTAGCAAGTCGTTCTTCGATGCGAGCGGAGAAATTATTCAGACTCCGCCTTCAAGCTTCCATCTGATCTACCCTGACGGCTCCTACGCGGAACCAAACTCTACGGCGGTGGACTCTCTGCCTGCTGGGACCTACACCGTGTCGAATATTATCTGGGACGAAGTTGATGTTACTCCATCAACAACGAGCTTCGACCCGACCTATGGTACTCCGGTTTTCGACCTCCGGATCTATGAACTCAGTGCACGGGTCGTCGATCAGAGCAACCATCCAGTTGAAGGCGCACAGGTCATCCTCTTCCTCAATGGGGTCGTAATCGCTCAAGGCACAACAGACTACAACGGCACAATTCTAGTCCACGATCTCCCGATAGGCCAACTCGTGGTTATTGCAAAACGCTCTGGACAATCCGACTACGGCAGGGCAGAGATATCGCTATTATCCAATACGAGCGTTCAGGTCCAACTACCGTTAGAAGCGGTTGAATACTCGATCATCACTTCGATCGTACTGTGGGTCATCGTTGGAATCTCACTCGTCGCTACTGCTAGCTGGGGGATCATTTGGTATAGACGAGTATCGAGGAGTCGAAGAGCCAGAGGCATCACAGGGCCAGAGTTCAAGGCCTGAAAGAAGCCTAAGACCTTCGCGGGACTATTCGTCTCCAGGTTTCCGGTCGGAGGCGACAGCAGGCTTCATCGCGAGTGGGGTCCGACTTGAAGATCGTTGAATGATCTTGGGAGCCCACCAGTTGAATCTCTTCATGTGACGCATGATCGAGGGGACCAAGTATATCCGGACAAGACTTGAGTCGAGGAGGACCACTGTGAAAATGGCGAGGCCGAGTTCTTGTAGCAGGGGTATACGAGACAACATCAGCGTCCCGAATGCTCCAGCGGTCACCAGCCCGCTTGCCGTTATTATTCCGCCTGTGTGTTCAACAGCGTTGTCGATGGCCTTGTCATCGGAGGACCCTTCCACCACATACTCTTTCATCCGCGTGATTAGGAAGATGTCATAGTCGAGTCCGATCCCGACCATGACTACGAGGAGGAGGATGGGAAGCATCCAGATGATGGGAGAACCGAGGAATATCTGGAAGATGTACAGAACTGCGGCCAGAGCCCAAGAGATACTGAGAAGTATCGTAAAGATGAGGCGCAGAGGAGTGAGCACAGACCTGAGCGCGAACAGAAGAACGAGAAAGGCACCCACCAAGACGAGCGCGGCCATTTCGACATAGCTTGGAGTGCTCGATGTCGCAAGGTCGGCGACCGAGGCTGTTTCTCCGCCGACCAGCACTGTGGAACTGGAGAGAAACGCGTTCTGGCCTCGTAGACTAGCTACGACTTCTCTGATTTGTCCAAGTGTTCGTATGGCATTGTCCGAGTATGGTTCGTAGGAGAGAACTGCGAAGATGATCGCGGACTTTCCATTTGTTCCAATGAACTGTCTCATACTGTCCACCATTTGCTGTTGCTCGGCACTGTCTAGAGTATTGAATGAGAAGTATGGTATTGCGTCTCCGAAGGGGTGGGTTGGACCGTAGACCCTGGAAACCCCTGGCACTTTCAATGTCGAATTTTCGAGAGAGGACATGTTCCGGAGCGCGGTAATGTTGATCGAGGCGCCTGTCACGAGGCTAACTGGGGTCTCGATTACCGTGTAGGTGGGTGTGACTGCCCCCGCGCCGAAGCCATTGGTCATAGCATCGTACCCTTGTCTGCTCTCCACATTGTTAGGGATCTGTCCGATTAGATCATGGCTTGTCTTCGAGGAGAATATTGCACCAGTTGCCGGCAGCGAGACGGCGAGCGCAATGAATATGATCAACTTCGAATGCCTGGCTGTGAACCGGGCGGCCCTCCTGTAGTAGCCATTTCTAGATGCATCTGGACGCTTCGTTCCCAGTCCTTTAGGCCAGAAGAGCCTGTCTCCGAAGACTGAGAGTGCAGCTGGAACCAGGGTTAGACAGACAAGGAGGGCGACAGAGATGCCGATCGTGACCGCGAATCCTATTGAGCGCAGGAGTCCGAAGCCTGCTATGGCGAGAACCGCGAAAGCTATGATGACTGTCGCTCCACTTGTCGAGATGCTCTCTCCAGCTCGGATGACAGCTCGTTTGATCGCCTCATCCTTCTCCATGCAGTTCTTCCTCTCCTCGGCGTACCGGCCTACGAGGAAGATGCAATAGTCGGAGCCCGCTCCGAACATTGTTACTGGCAGAAGTGTGAGTACTAGGAAGTGGACGCTTGTGACACTTGTGCCGATCACGTAGACGAGTCCGAAGGAGATGCCTACTGAGAGCCCTATGGCTGAGACCGGGAGTATCGGTGCCAGGATTGAGCCGAAGAAGAGCCCCGCGATGATGAGTATTAGTGCTATTGTCACAGGATCTATTCTTTCGACGTCCATTGCAGACTGTGTCTCTACATCATAGTTGAACGCAGGAGCACCTGTGACGTAGGCTGGAGGGTCTTGGCCGCTGATCTGCGAGGCTACCTTGACATCGTTTCTTATCTGCTGGGTAGAGCTGCTCGGATCTCCGCCCTGGGGTTTGAAGTCGATGATCACCAGCATCGTGTTGTTACTGCTGGATACGAACTGGTCGTAGATTGGACGGGTGGGCTGTAGCGGATATGAGAATATGTTGCCGGTGTGCAAGAGCTGGCCTGCGATGTCTGAAAGCCTGGACTGAGACGGGGCGGGTCCAAGATCGTAGATTGGCCCAACAAGGTTTTCCTGTGTAGCTGTAAGGTTAGCTTCTTTCTCGAAGGTCGAGATCGAAAAGTTTCGGACCGAAGATGGGTCGTTCCAGGCGTTGCAACTCGAACACGACGGATACAGGTTGAACGCTCGGATCGCGTTCAGAAAGAGGCTCTTAGTCTGAGAAGTGGGTAGTTTTGACTGGAAGTAACCATAGGTGATATTGTAGAATGAGGGTTGGACGGATAGGCTCGAGTAGCCTTTGGTAACGTTCTGGGCGCGTTGAGAGGGCGAGTAGTTCGAGAGGAGCTGATACGTGTTATAGCGGGCTTGCGGGCTGAAAGTGGAGTTCCACGACTTGTAGAAGAGGTTCTGATAGCCCAAGGCTAGTTGAGCGTAGGCGGGCGGGACAAGCGGAGAGACGAAGGCCCAGCTCGTCGCGTTGGCCATTCGATTATAGGCGATAACCTGCGTCCCGGTGAGTTGGAAACCGCCGTTGTTTACGAGCGTCGTCCAGGTCGAGGCATACGTGTTTGGAATTCCAAACTCCAACAGGTTGGCCTCGTTGGTAGCGTTCTGTATCTGGTAGAGCTGATAGTGGGCTACGTTCGAAAATCCGAGGAGCAGCTGGTAGTAGATGTCGTAGATGGTTGTTATATTTCCGATATTGATAAGTGAGGGGTCGTTTCTCAGGGTCCAGTTCAAAGCGAGAGTAAAGTCTCTGGTAGCGTTGCCCCGGACGTCGTTGTTGGTGATTACTACCAGGCTGCTTGACCCTTCTTGGATATTGAACTCGTTATTGACGATCTGCTGGGCCATGCTCGACTCGGAGTCTTTCGGATTGAACGCAGTCTCGGAATAGACAATCACGTGCTGGACTTGGAGAATGGCTGGAACGCTCACGACGAGGGCGATTACCCATGCCGCGAAGATCATTCGCCTATGCTTAATCGTCGCCCCGGCTAGGCGTTCGAAAAACAAGTTTCAACCTCGGAGAGATTGGTCTTCAGCGTCTGTTGCGATAAAGACGTGCTGTAACCATTAGACTCTCTTAGCTGAAAAACAGACTCTGGAGATCTCCGTCAGAATTGCTTATACGCTTCCAACAAAGTAGGCTTGGCTAGTGAAAGCTACAAAAGTCAATCCTATGCTGAAGGACATCTGATTAGCCTTTGAAACCTTTGCCGGACTCTGTCAAGAAGCTGATTGAGGGGAAAACGTTCGCGAATATAGCTACAATAATGCCGGATGGTTCTCCCCAGGTCACACAGACCTGGGTTGATCATGAGGGGGATATTGTCTTAGTTAATACGTTCGAGGGAAGCCAGAAGAGCAGGAACGCGCGCAGGAACCGGAACGTCGCTCTGACCGTTACTGACCCTTCTGACCCTTTCAACGTTGCAGTAATCCGTGGCCGTGTCAAGGAGGTCACTTTCAACGGTGCAGAAGAGCATGTTGACCGGATGGCGAAGAAGTATCTGGGCATAGAGAAATATCCCGGTAGGATTCCGGGAACGAAACGAGTCCTCGTTAAGATCGAAGCGACAAGTGTGATACCTCCGCATACCGATACGCGCCCGAAACCCAGACAAGGTTGACCACGATGAAAGACACCCGACGAGCCGACAGCGTAGGTTCATGCTGATAATAGATCTGAAAAGCCTGGGCACAAAGGTTCGACCGGCAACCCAGTATCTGACCACCAGACTCGACGACAAGATCAGAATTAGAGGGAGCCAAGTCCAGCTGGGTTCTACAAGGCCGAGAACTGCAAGACTGTCGCTTCACAAATTCCTCCGCCATGAAGGATTAGAGAATTACAGAGTTGTCATGGATCACCCTGGGCTGGTGCAGGTTCTCAAACGGGAAGTCAGAAGGAAGCGGGTTCGACAGAAGGAACCGAATTACGCTGTGCCGGGTACGATCCCTCAATACCAGGTATTGGCCCGGATGGGAGGACTCGTACCAACACCTAGGCGAAGAAAATGGAAACCGTAGAAACCCACACACAAAATTATAGTTTAACTAACCGATAGAATCATCATTTGGGGCACTGAACCCTCAGTCGGCTGACTTTGGTTGTTTGACTCTCAAGCTCTGAGCTCTTTCAAGAAATCGGGCGAGATTGTAGCTCGGCTTAGAAAAGAAGTTCCTGCCATAGCGAAGCCTGGCGTGGCCGCCATCCAAATCTGTCAAGAGCTGGAGCAGAAGATGCGGGAGCAAGGCGGCAAGCCAGCCTTCCCGGTTAATGTTGGTATCAATGAGGTTGCGGCGCACTACACTTCGCCGCCTGGTGACGCGTTGACTGTTCCGCCCGGTTGTTTGGCTAAGATCGACTTTGGGGTCCAGGTTGATGGCTATGTTACGGATACCTCTGTCACGGTCTGTTTTGAGCCCAAGTTTGAGCCGTTGGTCCAGGCATCCGATGAGGCGTTGGCCAACGCTATCCGTGCGTTCCGGCCCGGGGTCCGTTTGTCAGAGATCGGACGGGTAGTTCAGTCGACGATACAGAAGTATGGCCTAAGGCCGATAAGCAATCTAACGGGTCACAAGATCGAGCGCTATACGATTCATGCGGGAAAGAGTGTGCCGAATGTGGGAGGTATGAACGGGGCCCGAATAGAGGAGGGAGAAGTCTACGCCATAGAACCGTTTACGACATTGTCGAAGGCGGCCGGCGCCGTAGTGAACGGATCCAGCGCCTACATCTACAGATACGTCAAACCAAAGGGAGCAACAACTGAAGACTCCAAAAAAGTCCTCGCGTATATTCAGTCTAATTTTTCGACCCTACCATTCGCATCCAGATGGCTGGGAGTAGCATTTGATCGAGAAACATCGAAGAAAGCCCTCTATGACCTGATAAAACACAAGTGCGTCAGCGCCTACCCGGTGCTAGTAGAACAGACAGGAAACCCTGTTGCTCAGTCGGAACACACAGTACTTGTGAACAAGGACAGTTGCATGATACTCACAGGGCTTTAGACGGACACGTTCCGATTAGGGGCGTCAGATTACTTGAGTTTCGCGCCGCAGGCGTCGCAGAAATTGGACCCTTGGCGACCAATCTGCCCACATTTAGGACACCGTGGGCCAGTCGCTGTTGCAACAGTAGGCGCTGATTGAGCAAAGGTGGGATAGCCCGTTGATAATGGTGTCTGGTATCGTGCTATATTCGACCTGATGACTCCGTAGGCTTTCTCCGCGTCATGATTCGGCAAGTTGTCCAAGTTCAGATCTTCTTCCGCATTTCTGAGCTCGCACTTGATCGTTGATCTCGTCAGACCCTTGTCAAGGATGGCGTTAGCAACATCGGTGTAGGCGTAATCTGTGAACTCTCTTTTGAAGCGAAGATCATGCGGATGTCTCAGAATAATTCGCTCGTTAGTAAGAACCACGGAGTCTACGTTGATCCTAGGATGATAGATCTTGGTTTCGATGAACAGTTCGACTTGTTCACTCGGACCTAGAATCCGGACCACATCTCGGGGAAGGTTAGCCATAACTGAGTTTCACAAGGGGCGTCCGCTACCTGTTTCGGGAATTTAACGCTATCCAGAGGATGCTGTGAGGAAAAGACCATGCTAGCCATCGGTTTTACTATTTGGCGTAAGTTTTGTGGAAAATGGCTTAACTACTCTGCTTCAGACGATTCGTCGCTGCTGATAACCATGGAAGTAACCCCTGTACGTCACAGACCTAGAGGAGTGACGATACTTGGAACTCTAGCGATTCTCTCGGGACTGGCTGGGATGGTTGCAGGTGGAGTACTGCTAGGCGCATCCCTTGTTGTTGGAACAATCACCTCTTCTCTCAAAGATTTCTTGGCCTCGCAAGGTTATCCTCAGCTTGTCAACTATGTGACGACTGCGAACGTCGCTATTGTCTTGGCGACGCTCGGAATCTTCTCCGTCCTAGTAGGAATCTTCTGGTTGGCAGAGGGCTTTGGCGTGCTTCAAGGAAAGGGATGGGCTTGGACAGTCGGAATCGTCATCCTCGTACTGTCAATAATCAACTCGGCGGTTCAGATGGTGTTCGGCAACTATGCTAGTGGAATAAGCCTCGTGATCAACTTGGGAATAATCTACTATCTCATGGAGGGTCGCGTGAGAGCATACTTCGGGAGAACGCTCGAGCCCACCTGGAGACCATCGAAGCAATAGTCCCACAATAACCGCGCGCTCGTCCTAGTCGCAGAGACGAGATATTTGCCCACGTTTACCAGACGTTTCTCAGCTTCGCGCGTTGCGAGCATCGAATCATTGTAGGGCTTATTTCAAAAGCCACTGTCCGAAAGTGGTCAAGGGCTCAGATTGAGTTTCTTAGTTGATGAGGTCGCGCTCTGGGACGGAACCGGGACCCCCATCCGGCCTCGTATGTCTGTCGAAGTCCGTGATGGCTGCATCCACTGGATCGGACCCCAGTCTGAATGGAATGGAAATCGCACAAACATTCGAATTGTCGATGGAAGAGCACGAACGCTAATCCCTGGCCTGATGGACTGTCATGTTCATTATAGCAGCCCGGGCGGACCTGACTGGATAGCTAGATTCGCTGATCCGCTTCCGGAAATCTCGATGCGCGCAGTCGAACTAGCAGAGACAAGTCTACGAAGTGGGGTAACAACGGCCCGTGATGTCGGCGCACCTCAAGGTGTCAGCATTCGCCTAGCCCAGGCCCAACGGTCTGGAGAAATACGCGCTCCGAATATTCATGCGGCCGGCACATGGATCGCTCACCGTGGAACATATGTCGCGTTCGCTAGACACTTTGGAGAGGCCAATGAACTACGCAATGCTATCAAGGCAGAGATCGAATCAGGATCAGATCTTGTCAAAGTTGCTCTAGCGCCGTGGAACGAAGGGGCCCGGCCCCAGAACTCGCCAGATATTCCGTTCGACGAGAAGCTTCTCAAAGTGGCCGTGGAAGAAGCCCACAAGGCCAAATTCAAAATCGCGTGCCACGCCAACGATTCGGCGAGCTGCCACACAGCGGCCCATGCTGGCGTAGACTCACTGGAACATGGCATGTATCTCCAACCGTCTGATCTCCAAGCGATGGCAAGCAACAACATGTTTCTCGTGCCAACAATGTCTGTCTGGGACGCGATGCTGTACTATTCGCGAGCCGTAGACTGGCCGGAGAACCGAAGAAAACGGGCGGAGGAACTGCGGGAAGGCTCGCGTAAAGCAGTCTCAGCGGCAATCAAGGCGGGTGTGAAAATCGCGCTCGGAACAGACGCCGGCGGCGGAGCAGCTCGTCATGGTAGAATAGCTAGAGAGGCTGAGCTGATGGTTGAGTGTGGAATGGAGCCCAAAGACGCGCTACTCGCAGGAACATCAAGCGCAGCAGAGCTTATCGGCGAAACGGAACGCGGCACAATCCAAGAAGGAAAAGTTGCGGATATGGTCTTGCTCGACGCGAACCCGCTCGAGAACGTTAGCGCGTTGAGACTAATCGCCGCAGTGTTCCAACAAGGACGACAGGCGGCATAGCATCTTTCCTATTCCGGGCATAGAGCCATCAAACAATCACATTGGCGCGAGGTTAGATAGGGATATCTGCGTATTGCGGGACACTCTCTCCGAGAGGTTTCGCTTCACACTGCCTTCCATATTGCCTAAATAGAGGACCTCTTTCAGCATCTTAGGTATCCATTAGAATGAGACTCAATAGACTACTTCCGGTCCTCCTAGTTGCTGTCGGACTCTCATCTCCAATATTCATCGTACACGCGGCAACCTACACGCCGGGTGTCAGCGCGGGCCAATGGGCCAAGTATCAGCCACTCTATGACAGATGCCAATCCAGCGACCCCATGCAGTGTCAAAGCCAAGACAATGGAGGCTTAAACGACACTGACTTCGGATTGATCCAAGTACTGGGTGTTTCTGGCACAACTGTCACATTCCGACTCTTCACCCAGTACAAGAACGGGACCGTCTCCACACTCGGAGCACAGGCTGATGTTTACTCGGGATATTCCAATATCACGAGCTTCGCCAACACACCGACGGATTATTTCATCCTCGCCGCGGGTCTATCAGCGGGCGACCACATCTGGTATCCTAGCACTTCCCCCACGCTCAATCAAACGACTGCCGAACAAGTAGCCGGCGTTTCTCGACAGGTCAACGTCCTAAACTATACGATAACTTCTGCATACCCTCCTTACTACACATCGTCATCTTCCTTTCAATTCTCGTTCGACCAAGCCTCAGGCTTGTTCGTCGAGTTCTCCTATTCGATTTCCTCGACCAGTCAGTTTGGTAGTACGCAGACTTCTATGCAGAGTTCTGCCGCTTTTGGAATGGTTGATAACAGCGTCTGGCTCTCATCTTCGCTTCCGGATTTCTCGATCGGCTCAATAGAACCGATGACGTTTGAAACAGGGTCATCGGGGACGGCCACTGTAGCGTTCACTGCTCAGAGCGGATTCAGCTCCAGCATCAGGCTAAGCGTTAACGCACCTAGCGGGTTGACTTGCTCGTTCGACCACACGACCATTCAAGGTTCAGGTACTGCAACATTGACATGCAACGGTCAACCTGGAACTTACACCGTAACTATCAACGCAAGTAGCGGCTACTCCACGCATTCTGCTCAGACAACCGTCACGGTCAAGCCTGCAAACGCACCAAGCCAGCCTACAAACGGGCTTCCGCTTACCTACATCTACATCGGAGCAGCCATCGCGGCTGTGGTAGTGATAGGAGTCGCGTTCTTCCTTATCCGAAGAAAGCCCGTTGCACCTGTTCCACCGCCAACGGTGTCAACGCCACCCGCAGCATCTCCTCCAGCATAGGCAACGAGCCGACACACGTAGCTACGATCCTCTCATAGCAAATCCCTTCTTCCTCGAAAGGGACCCGAGAACATGGTCTGTTATTATCGCGTCTAGAACGGCTAGACCCCCGGACTTGAACAGCGTAATATCTCTACCAGGTAGCACCTTCTTTGGCTTGCCGATCAATACTTGTCCAAGTTCTATAATCTCGGATTCTCGAATCGCCTGCTTCCGGATCGGCATTATGATGTCGCCATAGGTCGAGAGAGCTTGTGCTCGTGAGTCCACAACGACTCTAGATCTTCTGACAAGTTCCGTGTCCACTTCCCTAGCCTCCGGAGTTGCAGCTCCGATGACGTTCACAAGAGTCCCTGTCTTGACCAAGCGTCCGTCGAAGACTGGAGAGGCTGATGTTGTTGCTGTGACAATGACATCAGCTTCTATTGCCACACAGTCAGGAGAGTCAGCTGCAACAACTTGTATCCTCCGGTCACGCGACATCTTCTTTGCAAACCGCTGCCGCTTCTCCTTGTTCCTAGAGTAGACTAGGACCTTGTCAAAATCCCTGACCAGCATCAGGGCCGGAATATGCGCCGTCGCCTCTTTGCCTGAGCCGAAGACTCCTAGAACCTTGACGTTGTTTCTGGCCAGTGCATCCGTGGCAACCGCGGTGCTTGCTGCTGTCCTGACGGCAGTGAGCCACTCTGCCTCGACTTCCGCGATTTGTTCTCCGGTATTCGCATCAAACGCGTAGATTGTCAACAGGACGGTTGGCAGAGAGACTCTCGGATTCTCCGCGTTGACCCGCGCCACCTTTACAGCGACGCTTCTCTGGCCATACACGTGCCCCGGCATGAAGAACATCGATGCGCCACCAGGAACCGACAGAACGATGCGCGGAGGATTGACCGCCAACCCTCGGGCAAGTTTCACGTAGGCGTCCCGCACCATCTCGATAGCTCTCGGAAAGGCGAGCAGACGCTTCACATCGGCTTCGGTCACATGAAGCATGCGCCAGCGTTATCAAAACAATCATTATGATTTCCTAACCACCTGTCGTCCTCCTGGAAATCGTTCTGGAGCGAGAAATCATTCAGAATAAGCCCGGATCATGAATCCAGGAGAGGTGTGCAGTTTAATCGCGATTTATTCTCATAATGATCGCAGATTCTGCACGCCCAGACGGGCTAATTCTGCCTTCAGAACCGCTAGACTCGCCCAGAAAACCCGTTACCTGGGCAAAAACTAGATCAAAAAATCGCGATTGCAGCTACACCTCACGACGCCAAAAACCCGTTTTCCAACTGGACTAAGGGTGAAGATCCTATCGGCGTTGTGGGGGCTCGCCATAGATTCCGTCGATGAACAGGTTCGCAACATTACACTGCGAGCACATTCCCAGTGTCTTGGTGACATAGTCGCCTATTGTGAAGTTCTTGATCTGTTTGAAGCTGCACTGGCGACATTTTACGACCTCAAAGACCCGGTTGGGAGCAGGATTCGCCAACGCGAAGCTTCGTCTCATCCGGAGGATGAACAGGGCCATGAATCCGAAGACGACTACTCCGCCGACGAGGTAGAGGTCATAGAGTGTGAGCTGGCTTCCTAGAAGCATCGGGACGATGAATAGTGCGACGAGTATCAGTACTAGGGCGACTGCGAGCGTTGCTAGTGAAAGGCCGCTTCTGGGCCTCTGAGATGCCACTTTTCCCGTGTAGCCTACTGGCCTATGCCGATAGTGTTGCCAATCCCGGCCACTATAATAGTATCGCCAGGCTTGCTTCGTTCCACTACCAAGTTCTTTATCCGTTCAATAACTTTCTCGCCAGCCTCCAAGATCTCCTTCCTCATAGGAGTAATCGCCTCCAAGATCGACTCCTTCACAATAACCGCGTAGACGGGAATCTTGTTCTTCGTCGCCTCCTCCTCGATCTTAAACCGCTCCGTCCCAATACCACCAATAGCCGCACCAATCCCCTCACTGATCTCACCACTAGTCTCGCCCTCAAACTTCAATGCGGCATCAATCATTACGACCATCGAAATCTTCCCACCGTTCTCCTCAATCAGCGACTTTATCGCGTCCCCCGGTTTCCCAACGTTCCCGCCCGGACCCTCCGCTTTGAGGGCGATTATTCTACGGTCCTCCATCGTCGTCTCAGCAACCACTACATCCTTCTCGACTTTTCGCTGGCTCTTATCCTTCATCAACCGCGACGCCACAAGCGGGCCGATACCATCGCCTATCGGCTGACCCTCTGCAAACGCCCGCGCCGCACCCAGATACGCCTCAGACTCTTGCATGATCAGAGGCAATAATGCCTGTAGCTGGATTATGATGAATATGCTGTTGGTTTTCTTGCCCAAGAGGTAGAAGTGCCGGATTATCCGGTAGATCGTGTTCAAGGCCCAAGACGCCTCGACAAGGTTGGAAAGATTGTTCAGCTGGGCTGGGTCCGCGCTCGGCGCGATTCTGTGAACGTCCTCCTTGAACTTCATCTCGTGAACGTCAAGCAGATGGTCGAACTTGCCGACAATTCCTGACGGGTCCATGTCCACTGGCGTGATCAAGAACTGCTCCATCAACACGTTCAATTGCGGCATCGGATCCGCGGTCGGCTTCCCAATCTCCTTCACAGTCTTCAACGTCAAATCCTTCGCCTGGCCACGGATCAAGTCCAAGCGTCGTAGACCCCTTTCGATGTCCCACATGTACTGGCGCATCTGCAACTTCTGGCCGAAGCCGAAGAAGAGAAGGATGAAGAGTAGTGTGAAGACTATCTGGGTGATGTTGCCTATGTTGCCGAAGAGGTCGCCGAGAATATCAAGCGGCACAACGGTCAACAAATACGGAATCTATAGGATACTTATCGGCTGAACATTATAAACATTGATAGCGCACAAAATCAGCTTCACAACTCGCAGACAATAATCCAGAAGAAACGTGATTTCTAGAATGAGGTTGGCAGCGGTCAGGGCTTCGCGTGGGCTCTCGCACCACACTACCACCGAGATCGCCTGGGAGATTCACTTCCGTGTTTCCGGCCCGTAATACGGGTTTTCGGAATGGGTACGGGTCCTAGCTCCCAGCTATGGCCGCCAACCCCACTAGGACCCCGGCTGAGAAAACGCCTAGTTAAGCCTTCCCGGAAACTAGTAGCTGAAAGAAGACCCGCTCGAAGAAAAGTGCCTGTTCTCAGACCTCTTCTTCTGGACAATCACTCCCAAGATCAATAGGAAGAGAATCGTGCCGACGGCTACGATTAGGAAGAATGATGCCCCCGCCAACTTGAGCGTCGTCAAGTTCGGAATACCATTCACCTGAACAGATGTCTGCCCTTGACCTGAAGTAAACTCAGCCTTCGAAGCTCGGACAGTCACTACCGGGTTCGAAGCCTGCAACGGCGTGGTAAAGATTGTTGTGTAGTTACCGTCTCCGGAATCAGTAACCAAAGAGAAGCTTCCGCCTGCTGTAGATGAGAGTTGTAATGACGCTCCCGATACTAGAAACGTCCCATTCGTGACCCTAATCTTCAGCGTGATTTCTCCGCCTGGCGTGATGGAGGTGGGTATCGCGGACACTGCCACGGTCAATGTTGGAAACGGGTTCAGTGTGATGCTAGTCTGGTTGGTGGCACTCAGATATCCCCTGATGCTGGCCGTGACTTGGATGAGCGTTACCGTTGCTGAGGTGACCAGGGGTGCGGTGAAGTTGGCCTGATAGGTTCCCGCGCCGATGAGGACCGGTTGAGAAAGTGTCCCGCCACCTGACGATGTGAGCTTTAGATTGTCGGCTGATTGCGGAGTTGTGCTGTTCCGAACTGTAATCGTCAGGGTCGCGTTGTACCCGGGCTTGAGTGATGTAGAGTTGGACGTTATGGAATCGTAGAGTCCTGGAGCATTTATCGGAATATTCGTCTGGTTGGTGGCGGCCAAATAGCCTGTCTCGCTAGCAGTGACTTGGATGATCGCGACCGTCGCCGATGTAACCATGGGTGCGATGAAGCTGGCCTGGTATGTCCCTGCACCTATCAGGATGGGCTGAGAGAATGTTCCGCCAACCGATGATGCAAGCGTCAGGGTGGCACTTGATTGTAGGGCTGTGCTGTTCCGAACAGTAATCGTCAACGTCGAGCTGAACCCGGGTTTGAGGGTTGTCGGGCTTGACACGACAGAATCATAGAGTCTTGGCACAGATGGTAGCCCCAGTGCGTAGACCTTATGGTCCTTTGAACCGAAGAAAACCTGATCGTTGGCCACTGAAGGCGATGACGAAATCTGTCCACCACTCAAGTATTTCCAAAGAACCGCACCTGATGTCATGTTGAGGGCATAGAGATAACGATCGTTGCATCCCACGTAAAGTGTCCTCGACCCGAGCGAGAGCGCCGGAGCAGATGTTACTGCTCCACCCATTGTCGTGGCCCAGATTTGTGCGCCTGTTATCGCGTTTAGTGCATAGACAATCTTGCCTCCGGTTCCGAAGTAGACAATATTGTTGTAGATTGCGGGCGTGGTCGCGTTTGACCCCGCAGGAGTGTTAAAGAACCAAACGCGGCTGCCTGTGACCTGATTCAGGACTACCAGTTGTTTAACGTCCAACCCGACGTAGAGGTTGCCATAGGCCGCAACCGGGGCGCTGGAGACGGTCGCGGATTGGAAGGTGTTGTAGCTCCACAACTGTTTCCCAGTAGTTTCATTGAGAGCGAGAATAACGGCATTGCTTAAGGCACCTATTCCCAAGAAGACGCGTCCATTACTAACTGAGAGCGAGCCCTCTACATAGTCGGAAATAGTAGAATTTCTCCAAATTATCGCGCCGTTTTGTGCATTGACTGCGAATACATCGGCGTGGCCTGCGTTTGGTGATAAGAACGTACCATAGAAGAGCATCCCATCGGCTATAACAGAAGAGGAGACGATCGGACAAGGAACACCGTTACAGGAAAGGCCGTCGAGCAGTGACCATACCACAGAACCAGTCTGCTCGTTGAGAGCATAAACGTAGCCATTCTTGCACGCGACGTAGACCATTCCGTTTGCGACCGCGGGAGATCCGAAAAACTGGGAATTGGAACAGACACTGGAGCTGGAGGCCCATAACAGAGACCCCGTGTCCTGGTCTAGTGCATAAATTATGCCGTCGTAGGACGATGTGAAGACATAACCGTCAGCCACGATAGGCGAGGAGTAGACAACGTTTCCTGTCGTGTAGCTCCACATGGGACTTGTCGGTGCAGACAGCGGACCCGAAGCTGGTGTCACGCCCTCACGAAAGTGATCATAATGAAACATTGTCCAAGGATAGTCTGTTGACCCTGTTGGACCCGCGTTGAGAACTTGTCTAGCTCTACTTTCCGATTGGCCTGGAAGGGAGGGGAGAACGAGGAGAGTCGATAGGGCGAGGATCAGTAGTAAGTACGGTTTCCTCAACAGAATCCCCTAGTGCCCCGGAGTCATCATCACTGAAGGCTAGTGAACATGCACTCGAACTAAAGATGGGTGTTACCCCGATGGTCGTCCATCAAGAATAGTGTGGAGTCGGTAATTATCCGAAAACCAGATTAATCCAGCCCTCAAGGGGCCCGGTCCAAGGTGCAAAGTCTGTGATATTCGCGTTCCTAATCTTCTACCGCGTCAGACCCCTGACCGAGGCCGATAAGAAAAAAGCTGCAACAAACTGGGAAGAGTTCAAGAAGAAGATTCCCAAGGACGTAGCGATCGTCTCAGAGTATGCCCACATGTGGGGCACAACATACAACGGCATGATCCTAGTCGAATCGCGAGATTTGTCCTCATTCCATGATTTCTGGCACCGTTTCCGAGAAACCACACGATGGTATGTTCCAGAGACAAAGACGTTCATCGGCCAGAAAGAAGAATAGCCACATAGTTTCTCGTTTCGGCTGGCTGATGAAGCCACTCGAGAGCCTAACATAGAAGGCTTCGAATAACCATCCAGTTTTGCCCACCTCTCCGTCTCAAGCGGGAGCGAAGGCTCCACCTTGACGCCTTTGTTGTCTACGGCCGAATCCGAGATTCTTGGAATCCTCTTTGGAGACGGGTCAATGTCCAAGTATCGCAATTCAGTTCACATCGCTATTTCGGGACACAAGTACGAGGACAGAGAGTATCTTGTCGACCGCGTACGCCCAATGTTCGCAGGACTATTCGGAATTCTTCTCAATGTACGATTCGTGAAGAATGAAAACTCAATGATGATCTACGCTTCGAACAGCGCGATCGCAATGACGCTCAACGAGTGGGGAATGCCTTACGGGCGAAAGAAACTCTCTCGCCTTGTACCAACTGTCAGACTAGATGAAACATGTTTTGTTAGGGGGATTTTCGACACAGACGGCTGTGTCTATCGCAAATACGGGGAGTATATGCAATAGACACAGCCGTCTGTGTCGAAAATCCCCCTAACAAAACATGTTTCATCTAGTCTGA
>WNGD01000606.1_pt1 | contig 38681 bp, 37 predicted proteins | sample 5400671 | NCBI WGS metagenome assembly WNGD01 (sample SAMN13153369, study PRJNA577476) | soil metagenome | isolation source: 40 cm soil or saprolite under grassland replicate 2 | place: USA:California | collected 2016-06-15 | reverse complement strand
GCCTCAACCCGGGCCAACAGCTGGTCAAGATCGTCGACGAGGAGATGGTGCGCTTGCTCGGCGACCGGGTGCCCATGGGCTACGCGCCGTCGCCGCCCACGGTGATCGTGCTCGCCGGGCTGCAGGGCTCGGGCAAGACGACGACCGCCGGTAAGCTCGCCCTCTTTACTCGCCGTGAAGGACACCGGCCGCTGCTGGTGTCGACCGACGTCCGCCGCCCGGCCGCTATGGAGCAGCTCGAGATCCTGGCCAAAAGTATCAACGCACCGGCCTACGCGCCGCGTGGCACCGATCCGGTCGCGATCGCCCGCGAGTCGCTCGCGGAGGCGCGACGCGTGAACGCCGACGTCATCATCGTCGATACGGCCGGGCGGCTCCAGGTGGACGAGGACCTGCTCGCCGAGCTGAAGCGCATCACCGACTCGGTGCCGGCCCAGCACCGGCTGCTGGTGCTCGATGCCATGACGGGCCAGCAGGCGGTCAACGTCACGAGCGCCTTCCAGCGGACCATCTCACTGAGCGGCGCGATCCTGACCAAGATGGACGGCGACGCGCGCGGCGGGGCGGCGCTCTCACTGCGGGCGGTGACGCAGTGCCCCATCCAATTCGTCGGCGTCGGCGAGAAGCTGACCGATCTCGAGATCTTCTATCCCGATCGCATGGCCTCGCGCATCCTCGGGATGGGCGATGTCCTGACGCTGATTGAGAAGGCGCAGGACCAGGTCGACGCCTCGCAGGCGCAGGAGATGGAGAAGAAGCTCCGCGCCGGCCGGCTCACGCTCACCGACTTCATGGAGCAGCTGAAGCAGGTGAAGAAGATGGGCCCGCTCGAGGGGATCATCGGCATGCTGCCGGGCGCGGGAAAGATCAAGAACCTGGCGGGTGCGCTGCCCACCGACGACCAGCTCAAGGAGATGGAGGCGATCATTCTGTCGATGACGCCGTCGGAGCGGGAACGACCGGAGGTGATCGACGGCAGCCGCCGTCGCCGCATCGCCCGGGGCGCCGGCACCGACATCGCCGCCGTCAACCGCCTGCTCAAGGGTTTTCAGCAGATGCAGCAGATGATGAAACAGATGGGGAAGGGAAAGCGAATCAAGGGATTACCCATGGATCCCGCGCAACTTTTGAAAGGCTAGGAGGTCTCAATTTGTCAGTAAAGATTCGACTGCGACGGATCGGCGCAAAGAAGCACCCGTTCTACCGGCTCGTGGTGGCGGACACCCGCTCACCACGGGACGGGAAGTTCATCGAGATCCTCGGCACCTACGACCCGATGACGGAGCCGGTCAAGCTGAACATCGACGAAGAGAAGATCAAGGCCTGGCTGCAAAAGGGGGCGCGCCCCTCCGACACCGCGCGGGCGTTCTTGATCGGACGCGGGCTGCTGCCCAAAGAATCGGCGAAGAAGCGCCCGACCAAGCCGACAAAGGCGGAAGCGGCCGCGGCGGCTGCTAAAGCCGCCGCACCGGAAGGTGGCGCCCCGACTCCGGCTGCCGCCGCGACGCAGGAGGCCTAACGATGCACGACTACACCGAGCTGGTGAGCTACATCATCAAGGCGATGGTGTCGAAGCCCGAGGACGTCAAAGTCGCGATGGTCGAAGGTGAGCGCACCAACCGGGTGGAAGTGACACTCGCCAACGATGACGTCGGCAAGGTGATCGGGCGCGGCGGACGCAACATCGACGCGATCCGCGCCGTGGTGCGGGCGGCCGCCCTCAAGAACCACGATCGGGTGATGGTCGAGATTGTGTGACGGTTGAACCGGAGCCCGATCTTCGGATCGGGCGCGTGCTCAAGGTTCATGGCGTCAAGGGCGCGCTACGCGTGGAGCTCCTCACCGATTTTCCCGATCGTTTCGCTCCCGGCCGCGAGGTGGTGGTCGGGGGGCGTCCGCTGAGGGTTGCGCGCTCGGAAGAGCTGGACGGCAGCGTGCTGGTCACGTTCGAGGGCATCAGCGATCGCACTGCCGCCGAGCCGCTTGCCGGCGCCTACGTCACCGTGCCCCTGGCCGATGCGCGGACGCTACCCGCCGACCACTACTACCACTTCCAGTTGGTCGGCCTCACCGTATTCGATACGCGCCGGGCGCGCCAGCTTGGCCGGGTCGCGGAGGTGCTCACCTACCCTGCCAACGACGTGCTGCGCGTGACGGACGGGGATCACGAGGTCTTGATTCCGATGATCCGCAGCGTCGTCCGTTCCATCACGCCCGCCGAAGGGATGATCACGGTCGACCTCCCCGAGGAAACCCGGACGTGATCATCGAGGTCCTGACACTCTTTCCCGAGATGTTTCCTGGGCCCCTCAGCGCCGGGGTGACCGGACGGGGGCTCGCCAGTGGACTGGTGACGCTGCGCGTCCACAACCTGCGGGACTATACGCACGATCGCCACCGGCAGGTCGACGACGTTCCCTACGGGGGCGGCGCCGGCATGGTGCTCAAGCCGGAGCCGATCTTCGAGGCCGTCCGGGCGCGCATCGGCACAGGTCCCGTCGTCCTGCTCACCCCCCAGGGCGAATTGCTGAACCAGGGGTTGGTGCGCGAGCTGGCGAAGCACGATGACCTCTACCTGATCTGCGGTCGCTACGAGGGGGTCGATGAGCGCGTCGCGGCCCACCTGGTGGACCGCGAGATCTCGATTGGCGACTACGTGCTGACCGGAGGCGAGCTCCCCGCCATGGTGCTCATCGATGCCGTCAGCCGGCTGGTCACGGGAGTGCTGGGCTCGGAAGAATCACCCAAGGACGAGTCCTTCGACCAGCATCTCCTCGAGTATCCGCACTACACTCGGCCCGCCGAATTCGAAGGGCATCCGGTTCCCGAGGTGTTGCGCTCGGGCCACCATGCGGAGATCGAGCGCTGGCGGCGCGCCCAGGCTGCCGAGCGAACCCGCCGTCGCCGTCCGGACTTGCTGGATCACCACAGGTAGGCGCGAGTCGGGATGATATCCTTGTACGCCGTGTCCAACGTCATCAACCTGCTGGAAGCGGAGGCCCAACGCAAGAACGTTCCGACCTTGATCCCCGGCGACACCGTCAAGGTGCATGCCAAGGTGGTCGAGGGCACCCGCGAGCGGATCCAGATCTTCGAAGGCATCGTGATCGGCTGCCGCGGCAGCGGCACGAAGGAAGCCTTTACCGTTCGCCGGATCGCCCACGGTGTCGGGGTCGAGCGAAGCTTCCTGGTGCACTCACCGCGCATCGACAAGATCGATGTCGTCCGGCACGGAAAGGTTCGCCGGGCGAAGCTGTACTACCTGCGAGGAAAAGTCGGAAAGAGCGCCCGCATTCGGGAGAAGCGCCAAGCCGTTGCCACAACTACCGTCCCTGCCGACAGCGAAGTCGCCGCCGAAACGCCCGAAACGGCCGAAAGCTGACCGGGACCTCTGGGTCTTCGAGCGGCAGGCCTTCGGCCTGGGTTACGCGACGGTTGCCGGCGTCGATGAGGCGGGGCGCGGGCCCTGGGCCGGTCCGGTGGTGGCGGGTGCCGCGATCATGCGCCCTTACTTTCACTGCGACGGCATCGACGACTCCAAGCTGTTGACGGCCGAGGAGCGCGACCACTACTACGACTGCATCCTCGACGGCGCGGAAGCCTGGGGGGTCGGCATCATCGAGGTCGACGAGATCGATCGGGTTGGCGTCTCACGGGCGAATCGCTGGGCGATGGGCATTGCCCTCCAGCAGCTCGGTCGATCGATCGACTATCTCCTGGTCGACGGCTTTCTGTTGCCCGAGGCCCTGACGCCGCAACTCCCGATCGTGAAGGGCGACCGCCGCTCGATCTCGATCATGTGCGGCGGCATTCTCGCGAAGGTGACGCGCGACCGGTTGATGATGCGGATGGCCGAGAAGTTCCCCGGCTACGGCTTCGAGATGCACAAGGGTTACCCGACGCCGGAACATCTGACCGCCATGGACCGGCACGGCCTGAGCCCATTGCACCGGCGGTCGTTCATCTCCATCCGCACGCGCGCCGAGCTGGAAGCGGCCGCCATTGCCAGTGCCAGTCAAGCCGCTCGGGACTAGCGGCGAGGCCCTCGCTGAGGACCACTTGCGTGGGCTCGGCTACGCGATCGTTGGGCGGGACGTCCGGACGCCACTTGGTCAGCTGGACCTGGTGGCCAAGGACGGGAGCACACTGGTTTTTGTCGAGGTCAAGACGCGTGCCGGGCACGGCTTCGGCCTGCCACAGGAGTCGGTCGACGCCCGGAAGATCCGGAAGCTGCGCCAGCTCGCGCTGTACTACTTAAAGATACGGCCATATCGGGGTCCGGTCCGCTTCGACGTGGTCGGCCTGACGGTCAGCGACGGGCGTCTGATTCGCGTCGACCACATCAAGAACGCAATCGACTAGCAGAGAGGCGGCCTAAGCCAAGATCCGGACGACGAAACTAAGCGTTACTCCCTTGAGGTGGCCAGTAATCTGCCAGCATCCCGCCGCCGGGATCTCGACGCCGACCAGGATGGAGGAGCCAATGTCCTCCGCAAAGGCATTGGTAGCCGTCGAGGCGCGAATGGGTGGAGCCGGTCCGTCGATGCGCCTGCCCATAAGCGTCAAAGGGCTCTTCCAGTCGTAGCCCTGGCTCCACCAGAAGACCTTCTGCGTGTACGCGCCGTCGTGATACGGAAGGGAGCTCCAAGTCCCGTCCGGCCGAAGTGACGTCCAGAGCGCGGGCGTTCCAAACCAGAATTCGCCTGCTCGTGCCGACCTTGGGGCTGGCGCCGGAGGAGCGGGAGGTACGAATGGTGGATTCGAGGGTTTCGTGATCGGGCAGCTTCCGGTGTCGGCTGTACTGACCGATGCTACGGCTGAAGTTGAAATTGCTGCTCGATCACGGGCTCCCCCACACGAGGCGAGCAGAATAAGCGCCGTGAGCGCAAGCGAGTGCAAGCCTCGAGCGGATGCCGATCTTTGGCTCTTGCGCATCCCGTAGGTATATGCAGCGCATTTCCGAAGCCGGTTCGCTGCCGCCCCTTGGCCCCCGCAACATCCTGAGCCTTGGCTGCGTTAGAGGATGAACTTGGATTGGGCCGCGGCGTAACGGCCGACCTTGCGGAAGCTGTCCGCATCGACGCCGAGCCGCCGGGACACCTCCAGCGCCAGCCACTGCAACGGCACCACGTTGACGATTGGAGCCAGTCGTTCATCGATCGCCGGCGTTTCCAGCGCAACCGTCGCTTTGAGACTCACCGCGGAGGCGCCGACGGCAAGGGTCGGCATGCCGATCTCGTGGAGGGCCTCGGCCAGCTCGGTCATCCGCTCCAGGGCAGGCCCGGACTGCGCCACCATCACGACCGAGTCCTCAGCGGTGAGGCTGATCAACGGCCCGTGGAGGATGCTCTCCAGCTCGTGGCCCTCAGCGCTCAGGTACGACGCCTCCCGTAGCTTCAGCGCTCCCTCGAGCGCGGTCGCGTGGGCGGGCCCGCCGCCGACAAAGTGGACGACCCGTTCCAGGTGGAGCCGATCCAGAGCGTGGACGACCGCAGCGCGGAGCCGTAGTGTCTCGCGGATCGCGTCGGGCACCCGAGCTAGCTCGGCGTTCCACGGCGGCGATCCGAGGGCGACGGCCAGTTGTGCGAGCCGGACCATCGCCCCGGTGTGGCTCGACGTGTGCACGGGCGAGCGCTCCTGCGGAACCGTCTGGACGACGCCGAGGCCGCTTAGCGGGGAGCCCTCGCCGGTGATGGCCAGCCAGGAGTCCTGGATCACCAACTTTTCGAGCGCCGCCTGACTGAAGCGCTTGGTTCCCCGATGGCTGAGCAGCACGAGGCCGTCATCCGCCCTGATTCGTGGCGGATAGTTCGCGAACTCAAACGCTGGAATCGCCCAGGCGTCGATACCCGCGCTCCGCAGCAGGTCCTGTCCGACGAGCGCGCCGTGGTAGCTGGTCCCGGTGCCGACGACGAAAATCCGCGACCGGCCCGATAACCGAGCGACGGCCGAAGCCGATGGTGGGTCATGGAGAAGCCGCTCCAACACATCCGGTTGCGATTCGATGGTCTCTTCGAGAAACGCGCCGGCGGTGGTCAGGCGGCTTCTTCCCACGCCTTGAGGAACTGGTAGACGATCCGGCCGGTGGCGCCCCAGATGACATCGTCGCCGACCGTGTAGTAATGAATTCGATACTGCTGCTCGCCGACGCTGCGGGTCTCGGTCGCGTGCACCTCCGGATCCAGCAGCTGGGCGACCGGGACCACGAGCAGACTCTTTACCTCGTCCGGCGCCAGCACCAGGTCCTCGATGCCGCCCTCGACCAGGCCGACCACGGGGGTGATGACAAAGCTGCTGACCGCGGTGAAGACGTCGTCCAACTCGCCGAGCACCGTCACGCGCGATGGCTCCAGGCCGATCTCCTCGTAGCTCTCGCGCAGCGCCGTTTCGACCGTCTCCACGTCCGAGTCCTCGCGCTGGCCGCCCGGGAAGGAGATCTGGCCCTTGTGAGTCAGGACGGTGTCCGTGCGCCGCGTGAAGAGCACCTCGAGGTCGTGGCCGCGGGCCAGCAGGGGAATCAGCACCCCGGCCCGGATCAGCGGTGGCGCCGTGTCGACGCTGCGCCGAACGCGGTGCTCGAGCACCTGGCGCAGCCGCTCGAGGCGGGTGCTGGCGGCGGTCGTCAGGTCCATGCCTCGAACGAGACCGGCACCTGGTGGCCGCAATGGGTGCACACCCAGACCTGGCCTCGGCGCGTCACCTCGCGCCCATCGTCGAGCCGGACGGACTGGTCCGGTCCGTTGATCCGTTCCCAGCGGGGCATCTGCTTGCACTGATCGCAGGTCGGCGGCGGCGGGTTGGTCTTCACTCGCTTCGATTATCCCCGCTGGCCTCAGAATCAAGCCGCCGAAGCACCCGTGCGGGATTCCCGCCGACGATGACCCCGGGCGGAATGTCGTCGAAGACCACGGCGTGGATGCCGACGACCGAGTCGCGCCCGATCCGGACTCCGGGGAGGATCGAGACCTGTCCGCCGATCCAGACGTTGTCCTCGATCACCACTGGTTGGGCCCGGCCGGGGCGCCGGCGGTCGACCGGCGACTCGGAATAGGAGAGATGGTCCCGGACCTCGCAGGAGCCCAGCACGCAGTCCGCCCCGACCTCGACCCGCTCGGCGGCGACGATGGTGCAGCCGTTCAGCCGCGCGTGGCGACCAATGCGGATGACTGCCTCCGGGCGGATGGTGATGAGGCGATTGACCTCGGCGTGTGACCAGGCATTCACGTCAGCCCCGAACTCCACTCGCCCGGGACCGGAAATCCGCAGCCGGCCATTCCCCAGGAGGCGCGGTCCGAAGTGGACGTCGCGGCGCCACCGATATGGCAGGGTGGTCACCCATCCAAGAGCGTGCGCGGCGAGGTGCCTCCATTGCATGGGATGTGCGCCTACCCGGCGAAGGACGGCGCTAGGATGACGGTCATCGGCCAATCATCAGGGAAGGGAGGGTCACGATGAAGGCGCTTGACGATTCGAAACTTCGGCGCCGCTATCGCAACGCCTACATTGCGCTCTACGTCATCGGCGGTTTGACGATGCTGCTCGGTCTCGTCACCGCACTGGGCCGGGTCGAGGTCCTGCCAGAGGTGTTCGCTGTCGAGGGCGCGATCCTGATTGTCTTCGGATATTTCACCATGCGCGGGTCATTGCTGGCGCTGGGGGTCGCCACCGGACTGTATGCGATCGATGGAGTCCTGACCGCCGCCGCCGGCAGCTACCAGGGAATTGTGATTCGGGTACTGATCCTCTACTTCTTGATCCAGGGCTTGATCGCGTTGCGCGAGCTGAAACGGCGCGAGACCATGGGTACTAGCTAACGCAGATAGACAAACTAGTGTAATATCGGGGCTGGTGCTCGCCAGGGCCCTCTCCGGGACGGTGTTCGGCCTCGATGGTGTCCGGGTTGAGGTGGAGGCGAACATCGCCGACGGCCTCCCCGGGTTCCACATCGTGGGACTCGGCGACCGCGCGCTTCAGGAAGCCCGCGAACGCGTGAAGATCGCGATCAACAACAGCGGCTTTGAGTTTCCCGGCCGCAAAGTGACGATCAACCTCGCGCCGGCGCAGCTTCCCAAAGAGGGGAGTGGCTTCGATCTGGCGATGGCCGCGGCCATCGTCAACGCCTGCGAGGAGCGTGGCCTGCCGGGCGATGCCGCCTGGCTGGGCGAGCTCGCGCTCGACGGGACGCTCCGCGCCATCCGCGGCACGCTGGCGATCGTTGCCCACCTCGACCGCCTTGGGGTGCAGCGCTTTTATGTGCCGACCGCCAATGTGGCCGAGGCGAAGATCGCCACGGGAGCGGCGGTGGTGGGCGTCGACCATCTTCGGCAGCTCAAAGCCCACTGGGAGTCGGGGGCACCGCTGCAGGCATCGTCGGTCGCCCCGCCGCCAGACGCCAATCCACCCGCTCAGGTCGACCTGGCCGATATCCATGGTCAGCCCTACGCCAAGCGCGCGCTCGAGGTCGCGGCCGCGGGCGCGCATCATCTTTTATTGGTCGGTCCGCCGGGAACGGGCAAGACGCTCCTTGCCCGGGCGCTCCCCGGGATCCTGCCCCCACTCAGCCGGCGCGAGGCCGTCGAGGTGACCTCGATCGCGTCCTGTGTCGGGATGCTGCCCGCCGGCGCCGGTCTGCTCGAGGTCCCGCCGTTTCGCGCTCCCCACCACAGCATTTCGCCGGCCGCCCTGGTCGGCGGAGGCGGGGCGGCGCCGCGACCGGGGGAAGTCACTCGTGCTCACCGCGGCGTTCTGTTCATGGATGAGATCACGGAGTTCCGCCGGGACGCCCTCGAAGCGCTGCGCCAACCGCTCGAAGAGGGACGTTTGGCGGTGGCGCGCTCCCGCGGGCATGCCGTGCTCCCAGCCCGCTTCATCCTGGTCGCCGCATCGAATCCCTGCCCCTGTGGCTTCGCGGGCGAGCCGCGCCGGCTGTGCGAGTGCACACCGCTGGAGCGACAGCGCTATCGTGCCCGGCTGTCCGGTCCGATCCGGGACCGGATCGATCTGCAGGTGATGGTGCCGCGGCAGGCGGCCGGAGAGCTGCTGCGGAACGCCACGGTCGCCGAGTCCAGCGGCACGGTTCGCGAGCGGGTGATGGGCGCGCGGGCCCGCCAGCGGGAGCGCCGGCCACAGGGTCCCTGGAATGGCGCGCTGACGGGTCCGCAGCTCCGGCGGGACGCCGCTCTGGATGCCCCGGGTCAGGCGCTGCTGGAGGCAGCCGCCGAGCGGCTCCAGCTCAGCGGACGGGCGGTCCACCGGGTCCAGCGCGTTGCCCGCACCATCGCGGACCTCGAGGAGCGCACCGACATCGAGCAGGCGCACGTGGCCGAGGCGCTGCAGTACCGCGAAAGCGGATGAAAGTCGTTTGGCTCGACGATCCAGGCTATCCGGCGCGGCTCAAGCAAATCCATGACCCACCGGCGCGCCTTTTCGTCAGGGGGCAGCTCCCATCTGAGCCAATGATCGCGATCGTCGGCTCGCGGCACGCGACCCCGTACGGCCGGCGCACCGCCCACCGGCTGGCGCGCGACCTGTCGGAGGCCGGGGTGGTCGTGGTCAGCGGGCTGGCCCGTGGCATCGATGCCGCGGCGCATCGGGGCGCACTGGAAGGGAGGAGTCCAACGGTCGGCGTCATGGCAACGGGACTGGACCGCATCTATCCACCCGAGCATGCCGAGCTGGCGGAAGCGATCGCCGCGTCGGGCGCCGTCATCACCGAGGCCGAGAACGGGACGCTGCCGCTGCCGGGTCGGTTTCCAGTGCGCAATCGCATCATCAGCGGCCTCAGCCTCGGTGTCGTTGTGGTTGAGGCGGCGCAGCGAAGCGGCGCGCTGATCACGGCGCGCATGGCGGGCGAGCAAGGACGCGAGGTATTTTGCGTCCCGGGGAGTATCGAGAACCCACTCGCCGTCGGCGGTCATCAGCTCATCAAAGACGGCGCAAAACTCGTGCAAACCGTTGAGGACGTGCTGGAGGAATTTGCCGACCTCGCGCGCGCACGCGCGCGAGCGCAGGCGCGCGTACACGCGCACACGCGTGCGCGTACGCGCGCGGATTCAGGACCGCAAGAACCGGAACTCTTTGCCGTTTGGGAATTGCTTGATTGGGTAGAACCGCGCCATCATGATGAATTGGCGGTCATGATGAACCTTGACGTCAAGGAAGTGAGTCGGCGCTTGACATTGTTGGAAATGAGCGGCTATATAATCGGCGACTGCGGGGCGGTCACCCGCTGTTCTCGAGCCTGACATGGCAAACCCACTGATCATCGTTGAATCCCCTGCGAAGGCCAAGACGCTTGGCCGGTTTCTTGGTGCCAAGTACGACATCCGCGCGTCGATGGGTCATGTGCGCGACTTGCCAAAGAGCACCCTGGGGATCGACATCGAACATTCCTTCAAGCCGGAGTACGTGACGATTCCGGGAAAGGAATCGACGATCAAGGATTTGAAAGCTGCCGCCAAGGGCGCTTCTGAAATCCTCCTGGCATCCGACCCGGACCGCGAGGGCGAGGCGATCGCCTGGCATCTCGCTCACGTCCTCAACCTGAAGGACCCACGCCGCATCGAGTTGCACGAGATCACGCCCACCGCTGTGGAAAAGGCGCTCAATGCGTTGCGTCCGATGAATCAGGACCTCGTCGATGCGCAGCAGGCTCGCCGCGTCATCGACCGGCTCGTTGGCTACAAGCTGAGCCCCTTGCTCTGGAAAAAGATCCGAAAGGGCCTCAGCGCAGGCCGCGTGCAATCGGTCGCGGTCCGGTTGGTCTGCGAGCGGGAAGAGGAGATCGAGAAGTTCGTTCCGGTCGAATCCTGGACCCTCGATGCGATGCTCTCCAAGATCGATCTCCCGCAGCGCATCTTCGCCGCCCGCCTGCACAGCAAGCAGGGCAGCGAGGAGAAGCTCGAGCTGACCGAAGAAGGCCAGGTGAATGAGATCGTCGCGCAACTCGAGGGCGCCAGCTACAAGGTGCTATCGATCGAGACCAAGGACAGCACGCGGAATGCGCCGCCGCCCTACAAGACCAGCACGCTGCAGCAGGATGCCTCGAACCGGCTGCGGATGAAGCCCAACCGAACGATGAGCCTCGCACAGCAACTGTACGAAGGCGTCGAGCTCGGCAGCCAGGGACCGGTGGGCTTGATCACCTACATGCGAACCGATTCCTTCCGCATCTCGGACGACGCGCGCACGGCGGCCCGACGCTTCATCACCGACCAGTACGGGCCGACCTATGCCCGCCGTGACAAGGTGGAGTTCAAGGCGAAGGGCCCTGTGCAGGACGCCCACGAGGCGATCCGGCCGACCGAGGTCGAACGCACGCCGGATTCCCTCCGTAACTTTCTCACGCCTGACTTGCTCAGGCTGTACCGGCTGATCTGGCAGCGCTTCACCGCCAGCCAGATGACTCCGGCGCGTTTCGCGCAGACGCGCGTGGACATCGGCGCCGCCGATTACCTGTTCCGGGCGAACGGCTCGGTGCTGGTCTTCGACGGCTTCTATCGCGTCTGGGAGCGTGACAGCGACAACGACGAGGAGAAGGAGCTGCCGGCGCTCGCCGTCGACGAAGGGCTCAACCTTGCGGAGCTGAAGCCGGAGCAGCATTTCACGCAGCCGCCGCCGCGCTACACGGAAGCTTCCTTGATCAAAGCGCTCGAGGAGCTGGGCGTCGGCCGGCCGAGCACCTTTGCACCGACCGTCGAGGTCATCCAGACGCGCCATTACGTCAAGCAAGAGGAGCGCCGGCTGTTCCCAACCGACCTTGGCAAGACCGTCAATGCGTGGCTCGTGGAGCATTTCCCGGACATCGTCGACGTCACCTTCACCGCCGGCATGGAGGAGGAGCTTGATGACGTCGAGGAAGGGCGGCGCAAGTGGGTGCCGATCGTGCGCGAGTTCTACGCGCCCTTCGCCAAGACACTCACAAAAGCCGAGGCCACGGCGCGCGTAAAGGTGCCGATGCGGGAAACCGGTGAGGACTGTCCCAAGTGCAAGCAAGAGGGACGCACTGGCCGTCTCGTCTACCGCATGAGCAAACTGGGAGAGTTCGTCGGCTGCTCGCTGTATCCCGAGTGCGATTACATCCAGGGTCGCGAGGGGCAGGAGAAGGCGCCGCCACCGGAGCCCACCGGCGAGATGTGCCCGAAGTGCGGCAAGCCGCTGGTGACGCGCACCGGAAAGCGCGGCCCCTTCGTCGCCTGTTCCGGATATCCGAAGTGCCGCTACGTCAAGCGCGAGATCAACCCGGCCGACGTCGTCGAAGGCCGCGTCTGCCCCAACTGTGGCAAGCCGCTGCTCAACCGCAAGGGACGCTTCGGCAGCTTCGTCGGCTGCTCCGGTTATCCCGACTGCCGCTACATCGAAGGCGGCAAGCGGACGGTCGCGCCTCCCGCCGCCAGCGAACTCTTGATGGACGATCCCTGCCCGCGATGCGGCAAGCCCCAAGTGATGCGCCAGGGACGCTACGGGGAGTTCAAGAGCTGCTCCGACTACCCGGCCTGCAAACCGGAACGGGCCGCCCGTACCAGCGCTCGGCCCCGCGCCCCCCGCACCAAGAAGCCGACCGTTCCCGCCGCCTGAACCCGGGTTTCAAACGCGCGCGCAGCGGCTATACTTTGGCGAGCAAATAAGCACGTCTCTCGACGGCCACGGGTTGCCTGCGCACAGGTCCGTCGGCCGGATGACGGAGGCGGAAGTAGAAACAGGAGGTCCGTTTTCGCATGCCACTCGTGACGCTCAAGCAACTCCTCGAGGCTGGTGTCCACTTCGGCCATCAGACCAGCCGCTGGAATCCGAAGATGAAGCGGTACATTTTCACCGCTCGCAACGGAATCCACATCATCGACCTCCAGCAGACGGTCAAGCTGCTGGACGACGCTTCCAACTGGGTGAAGGAGGTCGTCGGTGGCGGCCGCTTGGTGCTCTTCATCGGCACTAAGAAACAGGCCCAGGAATCGATCGAGTTGGAAGCCCGCCGCTCCGGGATGCCCTTTGTCAACCACCGCTGGATGGGTGGGATGCTGACCAACTTCACCGTGATGCGGCGCCAGATCGAACGCCTCAACAGCCTCCGCGCCATCCGCAACAACGGCGGATTCACCGGCAGCAAGAAGGCGATCACCCAGCTGGAAGAGGAATACCAGCGGCTCGAGCGCTTCTTCGGCGGGATGGCGGAGATGAAGCGGCTCCCGGGAGCGGTCTACGTCGTCGACCCACGCAAGGAGCACATCGCCATCACCGAGGCTCGCAAGCTCGGCATCCCAATCGTTGCCATCACGGACTCCAACTGTGACCCGGACGAGATCGACCACGTGATTCCTGGAAACGACGACGCCATCCGCGCAGTCAAGCTGATCACCTCGAAGATTGCCGACGCGGCCCTGGAGGCGCGCCAACTGATCAGCCCGGAGGAGCTCGCCGTGGCACCTGAGGTTCCGGTCACCGAGTTCGAATTTGGTGCGGAAGAAGAGGAAGAAGAGGAAAAGAGCTTTGCGGGAATGCCAACCGTCAACGAGGCGGAGTTCTACGAGGATGAAGCCCTGGACGACGAGAAATAGCCGTGGCCATTTCAGCAGACCAGGTCAAAGCCTTACGCGACGCGACCGGCGCGGGGATGATGGACTCCAAGCGCGCCCTCGAGGCGACCAACGGCGACCTCGAGAAAGCCAAGGACTGGCTGCGTCAGAAAGGCATCGCCAAGGCCGGCGCCAAGGCGGCCCGCAGCGCGCGTGAGGGCATCATTGCCACCTACGTCCATCATAACCACCAACTTGGTGTCCTCCTCGAGCTGAACAGCGAGAGCGACTTCGTCGCCCGTAACGATGAGTTCCGCCACCTGGCGCACGAGATCGCCGTCCACATCGCCGCCGCCGAGCCGAAGTATCTCCGGCGTGAGGATGTGCCGCAGGACGTGCTCGACCGGGAGCGTGCCATCTTCGAGGGGCAGGCGAAGGATCAAAAGAAGCCCGAAGCCGTAATCGAGAAGATCATTCAGGGCAAGATGAACGACTTCTACAAGCGCGAGGTCCTGCTCGACCAGGCCTGGGCCAAGGACGACAAGCGGACCGTCGACCAGATGCTCAAAGCGGCGATCGCGAAACTCGGCGAGAACATAACGATTTCCCGTTTCGCCCGTTTCAAGGTCGGAGAAGCCAGCTAGTCCAGCCACGTCATGCAGTGATCAAGCCGTCGGCTCTGCCGCGCTACAATCGGGTGCTTCTCAAGCTGGGAGGTGAGGGACTCGCCGGCAAAGCGACCTTCGGCATCGATCCCGATGTCGTCAACGACATCGCTCTTGACATCATCGCGGTGAAGTCCAAGTACAACACCCAGTTCGCGATCGTGGTGGGTGGTGGCAATATTATCCGCGGCGACGCGGCGAGCAAGCGCGGCATGGATCGGGTCACCGCGGATTACATGGGCATGCTCGGCACCGTGATCAATGCCCTGGCGCTCCAGGACGCGTTGGAGAACCGTGGCCAACCGACTCGGGTCCAAACCGCCATCAGCATGCACCAGATCGCCGAGCCCTACATCCGCCGTCGCGCCGTCCGCCACCTGGAGAAGGGACGGGTCGTCATCCTCGCCGCGGGCAGCGGCAACCCCTACTTCAGCACCGACACGACCGCCGCCCTGCGCGCGGTCGAAATCGAAGCCCAGGTGGTGCTCAAGGCGACCAAAGTCGATGGCGTCTACGATGCCGATCCCGTCACCAACCCAAAGGCCAAGCGGTTCGCGCGCCTCGACTACCTCGATCTGATCAACAAGGACCTGCGCGTGATGGATCACACCGCGGTCACCCTCTGTCGTGAGAACAACATCCCGATCATCGTCTTCGACCTGGCGCACGGCGGCAACCTGGAAGGTGTGGTGGCCGGCAAGCAGATCGGCACACTGGTGGGACCGCCCGCATGATCGAGGCCAACATCAAGGACGCCGAAACCAAGATGCAGAAGAGCCTGGACGCCCTCGCCAAGGAGATCCTCACCATTCGCACCGGGCGCGCCAGCCCGGCGCTGGTCGACAAGATCCCGGTCGAGTACTACGGCAACCCGACGCCCTTGAACCAGCTCGCCACCATCACCGTCCCCGAGGCGCGCATGATCATCATCCAGCCCTGGGACCGAACCATCATCGGCGCCGTCGAAAAAGCGATCCAGAAGTCGGAGCTCGGACTGAACCCCGGGAATGACGGCCAGCTGATCCGGGTCCCGATTCCGCCTCTTAACGAGGAGCGGCGGCGCGAGTACGCCCGACTGGTCAAGCGGTATGCCGAGGGCGCGCACGTCGCGGTTCGCAACATCCGGCGCGAGCAGATGGATCGCATCAAGGCGCTGGAGAAGGAGAAAAAGATCTCGGCCGACGAAGCCCGGCGCGGGGGCGACCAGCTGCAGAAGGTGGCTGACCGCTACATCGGTCTGGTCGACCAGATGGCCGCCCGCAAGGAAGCCGAGATCATGGAGGTCTGACGCCCAAGAACCACCGGTGAGCCAGTTGCCCCCGCCCGAACACGTCGCGATCATCATGGATGGCAACAGCCGCTGGGCCCGTGAGCGCTTGCTGCCACGGGTCATGGGGCACAAGGCCGGGATCGAGACTATCCGTCGTGTCGCGGAATCCGCCGACCGGCGTGGTGTCCGCGTCCTGACGCTCTATGCCTTCTCAACCGAGAACTGGTCCCGTCCCCGCGATGAAGTCGATGCGCTGATGAGCCTGTTTTCGGAGACCATCCGGCGCGAGGTGGACGAACTGGCGCGCCGTGGCATCGAACTGCGCTTCTCCGGGCGGCTGCAGGAGCTGTCCCCGGCGCTGCAAGACCAGATGCGGCAGGCGAGCGAGCGAACGCGGGTCAGCGCTAGAGCGATACTCAACATCGCGATCAACTACGGCGGCCGGCAGGAGATCATCGACGCGATCCGAGAACTGGCTCAAGAGGGCGCCGACCTGAGCCAGCTCGAGGATGCCACGCTGGCGAGCCACCTCTACACGCGGGGCCTGCCCGATCCGGACCTGGTGGTTCGCACCGCCGGCGAGATGCGCCTCAGCAACTTCCTGCTGTGGCAGACGGCGTACTCCGAGTTCTACAGCACCCAGACGCTCTGGCCAGACTTCGCCGATGCCGACTTCGATGAGGCGATCGCCTCATACCAGCGGCGCGTCCGTCGCTTTGGCGCGCGCCCCGAGGAGGTCCCCAATCGAGGTCGCTGATGCGACCACGCCGGCGGAGCCACCGCTAGCCGCACCGCGACGCTCCAACATGGTGATCCGCATCGCCACCGCCGCGGTGCTGATCGCGGTCGTCCTCGCCGTGCTCATCCTGGGCTCGGTCTGGGTCTACGCGGCGATTGCCGTCATCCTCGGCGCGGCGCTGATCGAGTACTGGAACCTGACGCGCGCCATGGCCGCGCCCGCCCCGCTGTGGCTGCTGTTCCCGCTCAGTTATGCCCTCCTGCTGCGAGAACGTCTGCCGTCGTGGGCTGACGTCGGCTTCCTGCTCGCTGCCGCCACCGTACTTGGCCTTGGCACGCTGGTGTTCGTCCGCGATTGGCGCGCGAGCCTCACCCGCTGGGCGCTCGCCGTCGGGGGAAGCCTGTACCTGGCCTTTACGCTGAGCTTCTATCTCTCGCTCTACTTCCTACACCGCCCCGATCCCAACCACCTGGGGTTCGGCTATGTGATCGCCGTCTTCGGCGCGATCTGGGTCGGCGACACGGCCGCCATGGTCGCCGGCCTGCGCTTCGGCCGGCACCGATTCTTTTCGCGCATCAGCCCCAAGAAGACCGTGGAAGGGGCGGTCGCGGAACTGCTCGCCAGCACGGTCTTCTTCGCGATCGTCGGCCTGTTCCTCAACATCAGCTTTCCCCACAACCTCATCATCGGGCTGTTGATCGGTGTCTTTGCGCAGGTCGGCGACCTGGTGGAATCGCAGATCAAGCGCACGGCAGGCGTCAAGGATGCGAGCCAGCTGATCCCGGGTCACGGTGGCGTCCTCGACCGTATTGATTCGCTCCTACTCGTGGGAGTGGTCGTGTACTATTACGTGACGTTTCTGCACCTCGCCTAGGCCGGTCGGGTGCATGACTCAGGTTGACAACGCGTTTCAGCTGATGCGGGAGCACCCCGCCCACCCTGACTAAAGCAATGAGATCCTCTCGTCCGTCGCCCCGACGCCTGGCGCTGCTCGGTGCGACCGGGTCGATTGGCCGGCAGGTCTGCGACCTCGTGGAGCGGCATCCCGACCGCTTCACGCTCCACGCGTTGATTGCCGGGAGTGACGAGGCGGCGCTTCAGGCGCTGGCTCGCCGGCATCCGGAAGCCCACGCCCTGCTGGCGCACCCCGCCGATGCTCTCGCCGGCGCCGCGGCGCGCGCCATCGATGACGCCATGCGTGACCCCGAGGTCGATCTCGTAATCGTCGCCGCCGCCGGCAGCGCCGCGCTCATCCCAACCCTGGCCGCACTCGAGGCCGGTAAGGATATCGCCCTCGCGACCAAAGAAGTCCTCGTGATGGCGGGTGAGCTGGTCCGCGAACGGATGCGGCGGTACGGGTCCCAGATCTTCCCCATCGACAGCGAGCACAGTGCCATCTGGCAATGCCTGTGGGGTGAGAAGGAGCGCGGCATTCGCCGCCTGATCCTGACCGGCTCGGGAGGTCCGTTCCTGCGGCGCCCGGCGGAAACGCTGGAAAGCGTGACCGTTGCCGAGGCGCTCGCCCATCCCCGCTGGAAGATGGGGCCGAAGATCAGCGTCGACTCGGCCACCATGATGAACAAGGGTCTCGAGGTGATCGAGGCGCACTTCCTCTTCGACGTCCCCTACACCGGCATCGATGTCATCGTGCACCCGCAGAGCGTGGTCCATTCGATGGTCGAGTTCGTCGACGGCAGCATCAAAGCGCAGCTCGGTGTTCCCGACATGCACCTGCCAATCGCCATCGCGCTCAGTTTTCCGGACCGGCTCGAAGGCGTGGCGCCGCCACCCGACCTCGCGGCCCTCGGCCAGCTCTCCTTCGAGGCCCTCGACGCGGTGCGCTACCCGGCCGTGGCGCTGGCCCGGGAAGCGGGAGAGCGAGGGGGAACCGCGCCCGCCGTGCTCAACGCGGCCAACGAGGAAGCCGTCGCGCTTTTCCTCCAGGGCCAGCATCGCTTTGTCGACATCGTTCCCTCGGTCGCTCGCGCGCTCGAGGCCGCGGAACCGGCGCCGGAATTGACCCTGGATGCCGTGATCGCCGCCGACGGTCGAGCGCGCGCCCATGTGCGGGCCTCTGCCAAGGGACCCTCCCGGCTCTGGAGCCAGCTGCCCGCATGAGCCCGGTGGTGCTCGTCCCGCTCGTCATCCTCATCTTCAGCCTCCTCGTGATCGTGCACGAGTCGGGTCACTTCATCACCGCCAAGCTCGCTGGCATCAAGGTGGAGCAGTTCAGCGTGGGATTCGGCCCCCAGCTCTTCGGCTGGACGCGCGGCGAGACGCTCTACGCCGTCCGGGCCATCCCCCTCGGTGGCTTCGTCAAGCTGGCGGGAATGGACGGCAGCATGGACGCTGGTCCTCGTAGCTTCAACGCGCACCCACTCTGGCAGCGTTTCGTGGTCATCGTCGCCGGCTCCGCCTTCAACCTGGCGCTGCCGGTCCTGATCTTTTTCGGCGTCTACACCACGGTCGGTGCGGCCGAAGTCCAAACGCCGATCGAGGTGAGCGCCGTCGACATCGGCACCCCGGCAAGCACCGCCGGGCTGCAAGCGGGTGACGTGATTCGCTCCGTCAACGGCCGCCCCATCAACAAGTTCGAAGACCTGCGAAGCACCCTCGATGCCGCCAGGGACACACTGGTGACGGTGGTCGTCGACCGTCACGGTCAGCCGGTGACCTTGACCGTGACACCGAAGCTCGACCCGGCTTCTGGCAGTTACATCCTCGGCTTCCATCCCGCCATTCATTCCTTCAAGCCGGGCCCGGTCGATGCGGCAGGACGGGCACTCCGCGACACCGGCGATTCCATCACCGGCATCGTCGGCGGCATCTACCAGCTGGCGACGGACAAGAAACTCGGAGGCCTGCTGGGTCCGCGGGGACTTGAGGGCCCGGTCGGGATCGTGAAGACGACGGCCAGGGCCGCCCAGGCCGGGCCGCTGTCACTGGTCGCGGTGGTCGCGCTCTTGAGCCTCAGCCTGGGGCTGGCGAACATCCTGCCGTTCCCCGCCCTAGATGGTGGGCGCGCCGCCTTCCTGGTGATCGAATTGGTCCGCGGCCGGCCGGTCGATCCCGCTCGCGAGCAAGTCGTCCACTACGTCGGCCTCGCTCTATTGTTTGGTTTGATCGGACTGGTGACATATAACGATTTGTTGAGATGAACCCATGAAACCACGCCGTAAGTCGGTTCCGGTTCGCGTTGGCAACGTCGTCATCGGCGGCGCCGCCGAGATCGTCGTGCAGTCGATGACCAAGGCCGACACTCGAGATGTCAAAGCGACGCTCAACGAGATCGCGCGCCTCAAGGACGCGAACTGCCGCATCGTGCGGGTCGCCGTGCCGACGAGAGAGGCGGCCGTCGCGATGGTGGAAATCAAGAAGGCGTCGCCGCTGCCGATCATCGCCGACATTCACTACGATGCGCCGCTGGCGCTGATGGCGCTGGAGGCCGGCGTCGATGGGCTGCGGCTCAATCCCGGCAACATCAAGGACCCGGAAAAGGTCAAAGAGATCACCCGCCGGGCGAAGGAACGCGAAGTGCCGATCCGCATCGGCGTCAACGCGGGTTCACTCCCGGGTCGTCCCAAGGAAGGCGCCGGCGTGCGCCCGCCGACCGAGGAAGTCGTGGCCGCCATGGTCAAGGCCGCGCTGGGCCATATCCACATCCTCGAATCGCTCGATTTCAACCTGATCAAGGTCTCGATGAAGGCCTCCGATCCGCCCACCATGATCGCCGCCAACCGGGCGATCGCGGACCAGATCTCGTACCCGCTGCACCTCGGCGTTACCGAGGCGGGTCCGCCGCGCACCGGCGCCGTGAAGAGCGCCGTCGGGATCGGCGTCCTGCTGGAGGAAGGCATCGGCGACACCATCCGCGTTTCTCTCGCCGGCGACTCGGTCGACGAGGTGGAGGTCGCCTACGGCATCGTCAACGCCCTCGCCGAAAAGCTGACCGGACCCAACCTGATCGCCTGCCCGATGTGCGGCCGGCTGGAGATCGACATGCTGCCAATGGTGGCCGAGGTGGAGAAGGCGCTGAAGAAGATCAAGCGGCCGATCAATGTCTCGGTGATGGGCTGCGTGGTGAATGGCCCTGGCGAGGGCCAGCACGCCGACATCGGCATCGCCGGTGGCAAGAACAAGGGCATCCTCTTCAAGCACGGCAAGATCGTCGGCACCTTTCCCGAAAAGGAACTGGTGCCTGCGCTGCTCCGCGAACTGGACGCGATCGCGAAAGAGGACGAGCAAAAGCTCGCGTCGTAGGTCCGTATACTCCTAAGCCACATGGCCGTGGAGGAAAAGCCAGAAACCGGGTTCGTCAAGGAGATTCGCAAACAGTCCCAGGATTTTCCGGGCTGGTACAACGACGTCGTCCGCAAGGCGCAGTTAGCGGACAATTCCCCCGTCGCCGGAACCATGATCATTCGCCCCTATGGCTACGCGCTGTGGGAAAACATCCGCGATCCGCTCGACGGTCTCATCAAGGAAACCGGGCACGAGAACTGGTACTTCCCGGCGCTGATTCCTCTCAGTTTCCTGCAGAAGGAGAAAGACCACGTCGCCGGCTTCGAACCCGAATTTCAACTCGTCACCAAAGGCGGCGGCAAGGATCTCGAGGAACCCCTCGTTTTGCGCCCGACCTCGGAGACGATGATCGCGACGGTGCTGCGCGATTACATTCAGTCCTATCGTGACCTGCCGGTACTCACCAACCAGTGGAACAATATCTTTCGCTGGGAGTTGCGCACGCGATTCTTCCTGCGCACCCGCGAGTTCCTCTGGCAGGAGGGCCATACCTTTCACGAGACCGCGGCGGAGGCCGAAGAAGAAGTCGCGAAGATGCTCGACTGCTATCGCCGCATCGCCGAGGAGTGGTGCGCCATCCCGGTCCTCACGGGTCGCAAGTCCGAGACCGAGAAGTTTGCGGGCGCCCAGTACTCGACCGCGATCGAGGGCATGATGATGGACGGTAAGGCGCTGCAGATGGGCACCTCGCACTACTTCGGCGAGAACTTCACGCGCGCTTACGACCTGACCTACACGGGGCACACCAACGAGCGGCAGTACCCACATTCGACGAGCTGGGGCATGTCCACGCGCATGGTGGGGGCGGTCGTGATGGCACACGGCGACGACTCCGGCCTGCAACTGCCGCCCCGCATCGCTCCAGTGCAGGTCGTCATCATCCCGATCTTCCGCGGCGACGCCGAGCGGAGCCAGATCGAGGCCGCGCTCCAGCAGGTGCGTGCCGACCTGGAGGACATCCGCGTCAAGGTGGATTGGCGTGATGAGCGGCCTGGATTCAAGTTCAACGAGTGGGAGTTGAAGGGTGTTCCGCTGCGCATCGAGATCGGTCCGCGCGACCTGGCCAAGGGCGAGGCGACCGTGGTCCGTCGCCTGAACCGCGCCAAGCAAACCATCCCACTCGGTGAGCTGGGCGTGGCGATCCCGGCGCTGCTCGAGGAGGTCCAGGGGGCGCTCTTCAGGCGGGCTCGCGAATTCCGCGAGGCGCACACGGTCAGGGTGGATTCGCTGGACGCGCTGGTGCGCTTCTTCGAGACCTCCATCGGGTTCGCCGTCACCGCCTGGTGCGGCCGGGAGGACGACGAGCGCACGGTGAAGAACCGGACGACGGCCACCACCCGGGTGATCCTGTCATCCCGACGGCCGGAACAGCCCTGCGCCGTCTGCGGCCGTCCGGCCACGGTGGAAGTGGCCTGGGGGATTGCCTACTGATTCATTCCCGGGAGTTCGGGGATAATTCCGCCATCAACGAAATAGGGACGCGGAGATGCAGTTTGCCGACCTTCTGACCCGGGTGAGCTATTTACCGCCGAAGGACATCGAGGTCCTTTCGCGGGCGTACGACGCTGCCGCCAGCGCCCACCACGACCAGAATCGCCTGTCGGGCGAGAAGTTCATCGAGCACCCGCTGAGCGTCGCCGCCATCCTCGCCGACCTCCAGCTGGATCGCGACACGCTGGCCGCGGCGATCCTCCACGACACGGTGGAGGACACCCACCTGACCGTCTCCGACCTGGAGCAGAGCTTCGGGCCGACGGTCGGCAAGCTGGTGGCGGGCGTCACCAAGCTCGAGAAGATCTCCTTCCACAGCCCCGAGCAGGCGCAGGCGGAGAACGTCCGCAAGATGCTCGTCGCCATGGCCGAGGACGTCCGAGTGGTGTTGATGAAGCTGGCCGACCGGCTCCACAACATGCGGACGGTCGAGTCCCTGCCGGAGGTCCGGCGGCGCGCGATGGCCCAGGAAACGCTTGACATCTACGCCCCGCTGGCGCACCGCCTGGGCATGTGGAACATCAAGTGGGAGCTCGAAGACCTCTCCTTCGCCCAGCTGCATCCCGACGAGTACCGCGAGATCGTCAAGAAGATCGCCCGCAAGCGGAAGGAGCGGGAGACCGCCGTCAACGACATCAAGGAGATCCTGGAACGCGAGTTGACCAGCGTCGGCATCAAGGCCGATACGACGGGGCGGCCGAAGCACGTCTACAGCATCGCGAGCAAGCTCGCCATGGGAAAGGAGTTCGAGGATATCTACGACCTCTCGGCCATTCGGGTACTGACTGATTCCATCAAGGATTGCTACGGTGCCCTGGGTGTCATCCACTCGCTCTGGAAGCCGATTCCGGGCCGTTTCAAGGACTACATCGCGATGCCGAAGTCGAATGGGTACCAGTCGCTGCATACCACCGTGGTCAGCCACAGCGGCGAGCCGATGGAGATCCAGATTCGCACCCACGAGATGCACCGCACCGCGGAGTGGGGCGTGGCGGCCCACTGGACCTACAAGGAGGGCGGCAAGGACGACCGCAAGATGGACCAGCGCTTCGCCTGGCTGCGCCAGCTGATGGACTGGCAGAAGGAAGTGCTCGACGCCGAGAAGTTCGTCGACGCCGTGAAGGTCGACGTCTTTCGGGACGAGGTGTTCGTCTTCACCCCGAAGGGGGATGTGCTGGCCCTGCCGACGGGCGCGACGGCCGTGGATTTTGCCTACCGGATCCACACGGAGGTGGGGCACCGCTGCATCGGCGCCAAGGCCAACGGCCGGATGGTGCCGCTCGACTACCAGCTCCAGAACGGCGACATCCTCGAGGTCCTCACCTCCAAGGGACCGCACGGTCCGAGCCGCGACTGGCTGGGCTTCGTCAAGACGGCGGGAGCCTCGCAGAAGATCCGCGTCTGGTTCAAGAAGGAGCGGCGCGAGGAGAACGTCACCAAGGGCAAGGAGCTGCTTGACAAGGAATTCCGGCGGATGCAGCAGCGAGCGCTCGCGTCCATCGGCGACGAGCGGGTGCTGGAGCTTGCCCGGGAGTTTCGCTTCACCGACCTCAACGATTTCTACGCCGCCATCGGCTACGGCGACGTCAGCCCGCACTCGGTGCTCCTCAAGTACATGGCGGCCGGTGAGCCGCAGGCGGACGGCAATGGCGAGTTCCCGCTCATTCCGCTGGTGCCCCAGTTCAAGCCCACGGGCGAAATTCGCGTCAAAGGCGAGCGGGGCGTGCTCACCCAGATCGCGCAATGTTGCAAGCCGGTGCCGGGCGACCCGATCAGTGGCTACATCACCCGGGGCAAGGGAATCACGGTGCATCGAACGAGCTGCAAGAACATCATGAACGTCAGCAACCAGGAGCGCGTCGTCCCGGTCGATTGGGACATCGGCGGCCGCCAGCTCTACCCGGTCGGGATCAAGATCGAGGCCTGGGATCGAACTGGCCTGCTTCGGGATATCGCGACCGTGATCGCCGAGAGCAAGATCAACCTCACCGGCGCCGAAGTCCAGGTCTACGACGACAAGACGGCGGTGATCTCGACCACCGTCGAGATCAGTAGCCTCACCCAACTCAGCCGGCTGATGGAACGGCTGGAAACGGTCAAGGACGTCCACACCGTGGCCCGCGAAGGCAACCTGGCGCATGACTAAGCGCAGGCTGACCGTTACCACTTCGTCACGCTGAACGGTTCGGCGGCGGAGAAACGGTGGCCGTAACCCGGTCTGCCTAGCATCGAATTCCGATGGGTGCCCCGTCGAAGAGCTGGCGCGCGCTGGCGGGCTTCCTCGGCGTTGCCGCCGGGGTCGCCCTGCTGTTCACCCTGGTCGCGATGGTCGCGCTCCGACCCAAGGACGGACTGGCCTGGATATCGGTGCCCGATCTCGGCGCGGACCTGCGGGTCGACGCCGGGCTGCAGACCAAACCGCTAAAGGACACGGTCGTGGCGGCCGTGCTTCAAGACCGGGCGCTCGAGGGCACCACGGCAAGCGGCCTCTCTGTTGCCCCCGCGCTGGCCGTGACCCCGCAGCCAGCCGTGGCCATCAACACCTCGCCGGCCGCACGGCCGGTGACGACGCCGGCCCCTTCTCAACCCGGGCCAACGGCAACGCCTGATCCCGGACCGGGGCCAACTCCAACACCCACGGCGGCGCCAACCCCCACCCCGACTCCGGCGCCGACGCCGACACCCAGCCCGGCTCCGACGCCCGTCCCCACTCCGAGCCCGACCCCCGCGCCGACCCCCACGCCGCAGTTCGCGATCAAGTGGGCTGGCGAGCTGGTCACGAAATCAAAGAACGGCAACGGCGCCCGCTGCTCGCAGAGCACGGTCACGGCAGTCGGTGGCTTCACCACGAACGGGGTGGGCGGCACGGTCTCGTACCAGTGGGTGCGGGTCGATAACCAGGGTAACCGGACCAACGGCGCCTCCGGCACGATCCAGGTGGCCGCCGGCGATTCGAATCTGCACCAGGTCACCAGCGACATCTTCACCCCGGTACACAGTGGCTCGGATCAGTTGGTCTTCCTGACTCCCGCCTACTCTGTCCCGGCGCAGAGTTGGACCTGTGTTGGCTAGACCACGCCTCCGCCGCCCCTTGACCCTGCCCACCCTGAGGATCCGCACCCAGATCATCCTGCCGTTCCTGCTCCTGATGCTGATCCTGGGCGTGATCGGCACCTTCCTGACAACCAGCCTGGTCGCCACGTCGCTGGAGAACCGCATTGCCGACCAGCTCGTCCACTCGCAGGATGCCGCGCTGGACGCAGCGGTCAAGCTCCAGGGCCGCCAGGTGGCGGCGATCCGCTTGATCGCCAATACAGAGGGGATCGACCAGGCTGTCCGCGCGGGCGACGCCGCCGCGCTTCGCCGGCTGATCGTGCCCCTCGAAGTGAATAACCGCCTGGGCACGGTGATGATCTTCGACCCGAGTGGAAAGACCATCCTCGAAATCAGTCAGCCCGACGAGACAAACCCGGACGGCCTCGTCTTCCAGAGCGGGACCGATCTCTCGAGTGAGCCGGTGGTCCAGCCGGTGCTCAGGGGCGATTACGACGCGCTTGGGGACAAGTACATCGGCTACATCGGGTCGCCGCCGCGCACGCTGGCGGCGGCGGGTCCTGTCCTGCTCGGCGACCGGGTTGTCGGTGGAATCCTCGTGCAAGCGCCACTGGCCGGCGTGCTCACCGAGATGCAAACCAAGGCGCAGGCCGAGGTCGTCCTGCTCGACGCCGGCGGCCGCCTGCTGGGAAGCACGCTGCCCGGGATCAAGGGAGAGCTGATCGACGAGCACCTGCGCTCCTACCTGGCACTGGCATCGCCCGGCCGGGCCGCGTCGCGAAGCCTGTCGGTCGGCAGCCAGGAATACGAGTTTCAGTTCACCAACTTCTATCTACGGCAGAACCCTGCCGGCTTCCTCGCCGTCGCGGTCTCTCGGAAGAGCGTGATGCAGGCCGGCACGCAATCCGCGATCCAGATGACCACGCTCTTCGCGGGGGTCGTGCTGGTGCTGTTGCTGGTCGGCTACCTGCTGGCGCTGCGTCTGACCCGGCCCATCGAGGCGCTCGTGAGCGGGACGCAAGCGGTTGCGCGAGGCGACCTGACCAAGCGACTCGAGGTCAGGCGTCGAGACGAGCTGGGTGAGCTGGCGACTGCCTTCAACACCATGACCCAGGATCTGCAGGAGCGAACCCGATCCCTCAACGAGCAGATGCGCCGTCTCGCCGCCCTGTCGCAGACGAGCCAGGGCCTCGGCAAGGACTCAGAGCCGGGCGCCATGGCGGAAGCGATCCTCGGGGTCAGCCTGAAGGCGCTCGGGCTCGACACCGCCCTGTTGCTCGCCCGAAACGAGGCGAACGGGCTCGAAGTGCGTGCCACGGTCGGCGCCTCCGGCAAGGCAGCCGGTCAGCTGACGCGGGTGAGTCCGGTCACGCTGGCGGAAGGCTTTGCGGACGAAGCGACGGCCGGCGTCGAAATCGCTGAGACGCTGGCCAGCGATGCCCGACGCGCCCTCCGCCTTTTCGCCGAGCTCGCCGGTGTCGAGCGAGCCCTGGTGGTGCCCCTGATTCGTGGCGAGCGCAACGCCGGATACCTCGTCACGGGCCTGGCCCCGGGATACACGCTGCCCCAGCAGGATGTCGAGCTGCTGCAGACGATCGCCACCGAGATGGCGTTGATGATCGAGAACGCCGACTTGCGCAAGAAGGCCGAGTTGCAGTCCCATCGTCTCGACCAGGCCATCATCGCACTCGAGAAGATCTCGCAGGCATTGACGGCCGTGACGGTTGGAACCGACAACCTCCTGCGCGCGGTGGCGCATGCTACCTCCGAGATCCTCGACGTCCCGTATGCGTCCCTCCACCTGCGCAAAGCGGCCTGGCGGCAGCAGTTCTCCGATGTCATCGTGGGTGCCACGACTCGGCGCGAGCTCGCCGCCGTCCGCCAGGGCGGCGACGTCGCGACGCCACGCGTGGTGCGCCCCGAGCAGCTGGTGGAAATCGACCTCCTGGACGAGCGTGGCGAGCCGTTGCCGCTGGCGCGACGGATCGGGCTGCAGCGCACGGTCGCCGTCCCCATGTGCCTGGCGGGCGAGATCGTCGGTGTGCTCGCCGTCCACATGAAGGAGCCACGGCCGCTGGAACGAAGCGAAATCCGGGTGCTGCAAACACTGGCGAACCAGGCGGTGATCGCGATCGAGAATGCGGCAGCCTATGAGCGCACCAAGGAGCTGGCGACGACCGATGCCATGACCGGGGTCGCGAACCATCGTGAGCTCGAGACCTACCTCGACCGCGAGCTGCAGCGGGCACGGAAGACGAAAGAACCTCTTGCCATCATCATGTGCGACGTCGACCACTTCAAGGCCATCAACGACAGCGTCGGTCATCCCGCCGGTGACAAGGTGCTGCGCCACCTCACGCGACAGATCCTGCTGCCCGCGATCCGGCCCAAGGACCTCGTCGCCCGCTATGGCGGGGATGAGTTCGTGCTCGTGCTGCGGGGTGCGGACAGTCGGGCGGCGGTGGCGATCGCGGAACGGATCCGAAGGACGGTGGCCGGCCAGGCCGTCATGCTGGATGGCAAAGCGGTTTCCAATCTCTCGCTGAGCCTGGGCATCGCCGTCTTCCCGCGGGACGGCGACAGCCGGGAAGCCCTGGTGCAAGCCGCCGACCAGGCGCTCTACGTCGCCAAGCGGACGGGTCGCAACCGGGTGGTTCGCAGCGACGAGGCATCCTCCGAGACGCACCTGGCGAGCTAGCGCGGAAGCACGCAAAGCCATTCGCTAAGCTTCGTGACCATGGCGTCGATCGCGCAGCGTCCGCGCGGCACGCAGGACCTGTTGCCCGCGGACCAGCCGTACTGGGCGGCACTTGAGGCTGCCGCCAAGAACGTGGCGGAACGGTTTGGCTACCAGCGGATCGAGACGCCGATCTTTGAAGCGACCGACCTGTTCGTCCGTGGCGTGGGCGAAGCGACCGACATCGTGAGCAAGGAGATGTTCACGTTCAGCGATCGCGGTGGCCGTTCGCTCACGCTGCGACCGGAGGGAACGGCCCCCATCGTACGCGCCTACTTCGATGCCGGCATGCAACTGCAGCCGCAGCCGGTGCGGCTCTACTACATGGGCCCCTATTTCCGTTCCGAACGCCCGCAGGCCGGGCGGTTCCACGAATTCCATCAGTTTGGGATCGAAACCATCGGCGATGCGAGCCCGCTCCTCGACGTCGAGGCGATCGTGCTCGGCTGGAACTGGTTTGCCGGGCTCGAGATTGCCGGCGTGACCCTTCACCTCAACAGCATTGGCGACGAGGTCTGCCGGCCGGCGTACCGCGAGCTGCTGCGGGACTACTTCCGGCCGCACCTGGCCAGGTTGAGCGAGGAGAGCCGGGCGCGGTTCGAGCGCAACCCGTTGCGGCTCTTCGATTCGAAGGATCCGCAGGACGAGGCGCTGAAGCGCGAGGCGCCGCGAATCGTCGATCACCTCTGCGCCCCCTGCGCCGAGGCGTTCCGCATCGTCAAGGAGGGACTGGCTGCCGAAGAGATTCCCTTCGAGCTCAATCCCAATCTCGTTCGCGGCCTCGACTACTACACTCGGACAGTCTTCGAGTACCAGCACGAAAGTCTCGGCGGGGCGCAGAATTCGCTGGGAGGCGGCGGCCGCTACGATGGCCTGGCCGCCGCGTTGGGCTATCGGTCGACCCCCGGGGTGGGTTTTGCGATGGGCATGGACCGGACCGCCATCGTGTTGAAACCGAGCGCGCCAGTCGCGCCACCCGTCCCCGATGTCTATGCGGTTGCGCTGGAGGCGAAGGATGAGCTGTATGTCTTCCACCTGGCGTCGACCTTGAGGGCACGCCGGATGCGTGTCGTCTTCGACCCGGGTCCGGCGCGGCTGGACGCGAAGCTGCGCAAAGCGGCGCGGCGCGGCGCCCGTCTGGCGCTGCTGGTCGGCCCCGAGGAGCGCGAGAAGCATCAGGTGGTGATTCGCGACATGCGGGAAAAGACCCAGACGAGCGTTGCGGAACGCGACCTGCTGTCGACGATCAGCCAGATGCTGGGCGGCGCGTGAGTCTGACCCCGCGCACGCCCGCCGGCACGATTCGATCCGACCAGGTCGGACGCGACGTGGACCTGTACGGCTGGGTGCATCGGCGGCGCGACCTCGGTGGTCTGATCTTCATCGACCTGCGCGATCGAAGCGGGATCGTCCAGGTCAAGTTCGACCCGGTGAACGCCCAGGCGCACGTAGCCGGTGGCGAGCTTCGGCCGGAATGGGTGGTCCACCTAAAAGGCCCCGTGCAGCGGCGCCCACCCGGAACCGAAAACAAGGAGCTTCCGACCGGTGAAGTGGAGATCGAGGCGCGCGCCGTGACCATTCTCAACCGCGCCCAGCCACCCCCCTTCGCCGTCAATGACGACAGTCCGGTCGACGAGCAGGTGCGGCTTCGCTATCGCTACCTGGACCTGCGCCGGGCGCGGATGGCGCGCAACCTCCAGCTGCGGCACCGGCTGACAAAAGCGATCCGCGATTTCCTCGACGCCGAAGGGTTCCTCGAGATCGAAACTCCAGTGCTGATCCGGAGCACGCCAGAGGGCGCTCGCGACTTCCTGGTCCCCAGCCGGCTGAAGCCGGGTTACGTGTACGCGCTGGCCCAGTCGCCCCAGCTCTACAAGCAATTGCTCATGGTGGCCGGCATGGATCGCTACTTCCAGATCGTCCGCTGCTATCGGGACGAGGACCAGCGTGCGGATCGGCAGCCGGAGTTCACCCAGCTGGACCTCGAAATGTCCTTCGTCAACGAAGACGATGTGCTCGACGTCGTCGAGCGCTGCTTCGCCCACGTCTGGCAGAAGGTGCTCGGTGTCACGGTGCCGATGCCGATCCGCCGCATCACGCACGCGGAAGCCATGCTGCGCTACGGCGTCGACAAGCCCGACCTGCGTTACGGCCTCGAGATCGAGGAGTTGTCGTCGATCTTCGACAAAACGGAATTCAAGATTTTTCGCCAGGCGCTCGACGCCGGCGGCGTCATCCGCGCGCTGCGGATCCCTCGAAGCGTCGGTGCAAAGGAGATCGAGGCGCTCACCGAGGTCGCCAGGGCCGAGGGGGCGAAGGGCCTGGCGTTCTGGCATCGGGAGGCGGAGGGGTGGCGCTCCCCAATCGCGAAGTTTTTCGGCGAGCGAGAGCTCGTCGAGTTGCAGGCCGCCACCAAGGCGGAGCCCGGCGACGTGGTCGTTGCCGTTGCCGACCAGGTCGGGATCGTGTCGGCCGCGCTGGGGGCGGTACGCAAGGCCGCCGCCCGAACGCTTGGCCTGGTGAAAGAGGGGGCTTTCGAATTCGTGTGGGTTACCGACTTTCCTCTCTTCGAGCGCAGCAAAGAAACCGGAGAGATCACCGCCGCTCACCACCCCTTTACTTCCCCCAGGCCCCAGGACCTGGAGCGGCTGGCCAGCGAGCCGCTCAAGGTGCTGGCTCGCGCCTACGACCTCGTGCTCAATGGCACCGAGCTCGGCTCGGGCAGCATCCGGATTCATGACCCCGAGTTGCAGCAGCGAGTTTTCCAGGGACTGGGCATCTCGCGCGAGGAGGCCGAACAACGTTTTGGATTTCTGCTGACGGCGTTCCGGTACGGCGCGCCGCCGCACGGCGGGTTCGCGTACGGCCTCGATCGGGTCGTCATGCTGGCGGCCGGCCAGGAAACGATCCGGGAAGTGATCGCCTTCCCCAAGAATCAGCAGGCCGAGGAGTTGATGACCGATGCGCCGGCGCCCGCCGATCCGAAACAACTCCGTGAACTCGGCCTCGAATTGGTCCGGCCGCCCCTGAAACGGCCGCAGTAACGTTTCGATCGAATCGGTGACCGGCCTTTTGCGGGCCTGTGACGGACCGCAAGATCAGCGCCATCTCGGGCGTAAGGTACGGAACTTACAGTAGGCGACATGAACGCCGCCCTCTTCACCAAATCGACGACTGGACTCATTCTCGCTTCCGGTTTGATCGCCGCCTCGAGTGTTCTCGGCCATGCGCAGGATGCGCCGGTGGCCCTGGGCACCCTGGCTACCTATCCGTTGAGCTCGGCGTATGCGACCGTTCCGACCGGCCAGGCAACCCTGGGCGGCCACACCTTTGACATGACCAGCGGAAACATGGTGAAGCTCGCCACGAATGCCTCGGCAAGTTTTGCGGGCTCGTACCAGAACCCCACGGCCGTCCACTTGCTGCTTAACTCGGCCAACACCTACAGCTGGTACGACGGCACTGCCGTCGGCACCGTCGTGCTGACCTTCAGCGATGGCACGACGCAAACCGCGACCCTGACCGTCGGCTCGAACCTGCGCGAGTGGAACCTCGGTGGCTACGGTTACGTGAACACCGTCACCGATGTCACGCCGTCGACCACCACCCCGTACTCGAGCCAGGTTTGGACGACCACGGTGCTGGGCGGCACCGGCACTGCGGTCCTCGACATGCTGACCGTCCCCGTCGCGAACGCGAACACGACGCTGACGAGCGTGCAGGTGACCAATAACAACCCGTTCGGCGGCGCCCTGTCGATCGACCTCTCCGGCCTGACCGTCGAGTTGGGAGCAGCGCCAGTCCCGACGCCGACGCCGCAGCCTCAGGACTGCACCCGCCCGGGCAACTCGTGCAACACGCCCGCCGCGGATAACAGCCAGGCGTGGAAGTGGCAAGCGCCGGCTCCCGGAGCAACCGTCACGAATCCGAACGCGAAGACCACCGCCAGCGCGACGATCAAACACAAGAGCCACTAGGCAACGCACCGTTCAAGAGGGGCTCGGCCAACCGGCCGGGCCTCTTTCGTTTTCCAGGACTCCGCAGGCTGATACACTCGCCTCGTTGCCTGTGCCGATCCCGCCGGTGTTCGTCCTGGCCGCGCTCGTGATCCTGCTGGGCACACAGCTCGCCTACGTGGTGGCGCCACGGGCGCCGCGCTACCTCGTCCGGCTTGGCCTGAGCACGCTGGCCGTCCTCCTCGGAGAAGCGCTTGGTATCGCCGGCGTTGGCGGCCGCCTGGCCCTCGGCGAGTTGCACCCGGTCAACGACCTGGTGGTGCTGGCCGCTGTCCAGTGGGCGGCCACCCGGTGGTCGCGGCGCGTCCAGGCCGTCTAACCCGTGTCGGCGACGTTTGACGCCTTCGCGAATGAGGTACAACTTGGGCAATATCCCGTGAGTGGGGAGCTCGAGAGGAGTTCGTAATGGTGTGGCAAGTCGGCGTGCTGCTGGTCGGCATTGGATTCCTTCTGTTCAGCATCTTTGCCTCCTTCATCCTCCTCAACACGACACGCAGCCTGCGGACGATCGAAGCCATCCTGTCTCTGACACTCGACGAAGCTCGGCTGGCGCTCCCCGAGCTGCGCCACAGCCTGCAGCAGGTCGATGACATGGTCAGCGGCGTCAACGACAAGTTCACCGCCGCCGACCGGGCGATGAATGCCACCGGTGCCGCTATCAGCGGTTGGCGCGATCGCGTGCGCGATGCGTTAGGCGGACTCGGGCGCCGCCGTCGATCACCCGCCGGTCAGCATCGGGAGGAAGCATGAGGGAACACCGACTCCGCCACCAGCCCGCGACCACCGGCCACGAGGCGCCGACGACAAGCGCATACGTCACGGAGTTGAAGCTCCCGGCGGTCGGCGATTACATCGTCGTCGCCAAGCGGGCCGCCGCCTCCCTGGGCCTGGTCGTCGGGTTTTCGGTCCAGGAAATCGACGATCTAAACATCGCAGTCACCCAGGCATGCGAGAGTGCCATCGCCGCCGCCACCCAGCAGTGGGGGAGTGGCAACGGGCAACTGAAGTTGGTCTTCAAGAGTCGTCCACGTCGGCTCGAGGTCGAGGTCCGCAGCGTGCCGCCGCGCGCGGTCGAGCAGCAGACCGTGCGCCGTGCCCAGCGCGAGGCGGACCTCGATTATGAAACCATTGGCTTGAACATGATCCGGCTCTTCGTCGATGAACTCCGCTACCAGGTGGACAACCAGACTGGAAGCATGCGGATGAGGATGGTCAAATACCTGATCGAGTAGACCGGCCAGCGGCTTCGCCGTCCACCGTCCGACCCAATCGAGAGCTCGTTCGGCGCCTGTTCCTCAAGTATCAGAAGACCAAAGATCCCGAGGTCCGCCAGCAACTCGTTGAGCTGTTCAACAACCTGGTGATCTTCCTAGCCAAGAAATTCAGCAACCGTGGCGAGCCGCTCGAGGATATCGTCCAGGTCGGTTACATCGGCCTGCTTGCGGCGATCGAGCGTTTCGAGCCGCAGCGCGGTCTGGAGTTTTCGACCTTCGCCACACCGACCATTGTTGGCGAAATCAAGCGGTATTTTCGCGACAAGAGCTGGGCAGTCAAGGTGCCACGCCGCCTCCAGGAAACGATGCAGCGTGCCGACGTCGCCTCGCAGCGGTTGCAAGCGAAACTCGGTCGCCAACCGTCGGTGAACGAGATCGCCAAGGAGCTCGAGCTGCCGCCGGAAGATGTGCTGGAAGCGATGGAGGCAAGTCCCGCGCAGCGCACCATCCCATTCGAGTCGACCGGACCCGCGCCCAAGGATGACGACGGCCTCCAACTGACCGAACGTCTCGGGCGAGAAGACGAGAACCTCGACAAGGTGGAATTGCAGGATCTGCTCGACCAGGCGATGCGCCACCTGACGCCGCGTGAGCGACGGATCATGTACCTGCGCTTTGTCGATGAGTTGCCCCAGGCCGAGGTCGCCAAGCGGCTCGGGATCTCCCAGATGCATGTCTCTCGCCTCCAGCGCGCCGCCGTCGAGCAACTGAAAAAAGAGTTGCCGGTATCGAGTTAGGCCCATAGGCGATCGGCGCGACCGACAGTAGGAATGAGAGAGGCCCGAGGGGGCTGAAGGGGAGGGTGTGCGGATGGGCAGCTACGTGCTGGGTTTCCAGGAGATCGACCAGACGCAGGTCGCAATCGTTGGCGGCAAGGGCGCGCACCTAGGGGAGCTTTCGCGGATCGAAGGCATTCGCGTGCCAACTGGCTTCTGCGTGACGACGGACGGATTCCGGCGAATCATGGCGGAAGCGCCGTCCATTGACGAACGGCTCGATCGGCTGCCGCGCCTGAACCCGGACGACCAGGAGGCGATCCGCACGCTCAGCGCGCAGATCCGCCGGACACTCGAAGGGATCGCCATCCCCGAGGATCTGGCGGCTGCGATCACCCGCTCGCTCGCCCGGCTCGGCGAGCGAGCCGCCTATGCGGTCCGATCGAGTGCGACGGCAGAGGACCTGCCGACGGCCTCCTTCGCTGGCCAGCAGGACACGTACCTGAACGTCGTGGGGCCGGCGGCGATTCTCCAGCACATCAGCCGGTGCTGGGCATCGCTTTTCACGGAGCGGGCCGTGACTTACCGCCTACGGAATGGATTCGAACACCGGAAGGTCTACATGGCCGTGGTCGTGCAGCAGATGGTCTTCCCGCATGCGGCCGGCATCCTGTTCACGGCCGACCCGGTCACGTCCAACCGGAAGGTCGCCTCCGTGGAGGCCACCTTCGGCCTCGGCGAGGCCCTGGTCTCCGGCCTGGTGAACGCCGACATGTACAAGGTGCGGGACGGCAAGGTCGTCGCCAAGGCGGTCGCCACCAAGCAGCTTGCCATCCACGCCTCGCCGGCAGGCGGGACCCAGGAAGAAGCGATCGACCCGGAGCGGCAGGAGCAGCCAGCACTGACGGATGCGCAGGTCGTGCGGCTCGCCCAGCTGGGACGGCGGATCGAAGCGCACTTCGGCCGCCCCCAGGACATCGAATGGTGCCTGGTCGATGATGAATTCCAGATCGTCCAGAGCCGGCCGATCACCACGCTGTTCCCCATCCCCGCGGCCGGCGACCAAGAGAACCACGTCTACATCTCCGTCGGTCATCAGCAGATGATGACCGACCCCATGAAACCCCTCGGTCTCTCCTTCTGGCAGATGACGACCCCGCGGCCGATGTTCGAGGCCGGCGGGAGGCTGTTCGTCGACGTCGTCCGGGACCTGGGGTCGCCGACGAGCCGCGCCCGCCTCCTGGGCCTGGGGAAATCCGATCCGCTCATCGGGGACGCGCTGCAAAGCATCCTCGAACGCGGCGACTTCATTCCATCGCTCCCTGACGCGAGTCCCGCTGGCGCGCCGGCAGGCGGCGCGCCAGCCCCGATCGAGACCGATCCGACGATCGTCACCGATCTGATCGCACGGAACCAGGAGTCCATTGCCGCCTTGAAGCGCGACATCCGGACGAAGTCCGGATCGGCCCTGTTCGACTTCATCCTGGCCGACATCCAGGAGTTGCGGCGAATCCTGTTCGATCCGCAGAGCCATGCGGTGTTCATGTCGGCAATGGAAGCCACGTGGTGGCTCAACGAGCAGCTGGACGCGTGGCTGGGCGAGAAGAACGCGGCCGACACGCTCACGCAATCCGTGCCCCACAACGTCACGTCGGAGATGGGGCTGGCGCTCCTCGGCGTCGCCGACGTGATTCGCCCGCATCCGGAGGTGGTGGCGTTTCTGCAACGCGTCGACGATGATGGCTTCCTGGACGAGCTGCCCGCGTTGGCGGGCGGTGGGGAAGCGCGGGACGCCATTCGAGGCTTTCTCGATATGTACGGCATGCGCTGCGTCGGCGAGATTGACATCACCAGGCCGCGTTGGAGCGAACGACCCACCACGCTCATCCCCGCGCTCCTCGGCAACATCAAGAACTTCGAGCCGGGCGCCGGCCCACAGCGATTCGAGCATGGGCGGCAGGAGGCGTGGGCGAAGGAACAGGAGTTGCTGGAGCGCTTGCGGACCCTGCCGGAGGGAGAGCAGAAAGCCGAAGAGGTCAAGCGGAAGATCGACCGCGTCCGCACCTTCATCGGCTACCGGGAATATCCAAAGTACGGCATGGTCAGCCGCTACTTCGTTTACAAGCAGGCCTTGTTGGAAGAGGCCGGGCGCCTCGTGCAGGCGCGCGTGCTGCGTGAGAAGGAGGACATCTTCTACCTTAGATTTCAGGAACTCCACGAGGTCGCGCGCACGGCCCACGTGGATGAACAGCTCATCGCCCAGCGCAAGGACGCGTTCAGGTCCTATCAAGCGCTGACGCCGCCGCGGGTACTCACTTCAGATGGCGAGGTCATCGCCGGGGCGTACCGACGCGATGGCGTGCCGGCCGGTGCGTTCGTCGGTCTGCCGGTTTCGGCCGGGACCATCGAAGGGCGGGCGCGAGTCATCCTGGACATGGCGGATGCCAATCTCGAACCGGGCGACATCCTGGTCACGGCCTGCACGGACCCCAGCTGGTCGCCCTTGTTCGTCGCGATCACGGGCCTGGTGACAGAGGTCGGGGGCCTGATGACCCATGGCGCAGTGATCGCACGGGAGTACGGTTTGCCGGCCGTCGTGGGGGTGGAAGATGCCACCCGGCTGATCCGAGATGGGCAACGGATCCGCGTGAATGGCACGGACGGGTACGTCGAGATCCTGCACCAGCCCTAGCAGGGCTGTGAACATATGTTCAACAGATGCGCCCGACGCGTCTGGTGTTCAAAAAGTGTTCTGGGAGCTGGGTCAATTGGTCAGGATTGGCAACGCACCTAGGCAGCATCGCCGACATGATCGCTGTGTCGCCTCGCCGCGTGCTCAGCCTAGGTCACTAGCGTTAACGCCATGATCGATCTCCAGGCCCGACTTCAGCCCCGAACGCTGATACTGCCGCAGGCTACCTGATAGGACGTCGCAAAGCGCGGGTCCTGGCTGGTGATCATCGCGTGCTCGAGCGACAGCAGGTAAAGCTGCAAACCCTGCCAGGCATAGGTTGCCTGGTACCAGTCGTAGTGGGCGTAGTCCCCGGGAGGGGCATCGGCGACCTGGCGAACCCAAAGGACCGGGGTGTAGTCCCGCCAGCCACAGGCAAGGCCGTTGCCGTGAGTGACGGTTCCAGAAAATGGGAAAACGCGCTGGCAGCGTTCAGCGCCATTGGCGACCGTAGCGAGCCCGAGCGTTTCTCCCTCGATGCCGACCAGGATCCCAAACCGCGTGGAAGCCCCATGCTTGATCTCGACGAAGGCGAGGTCCCGGGAAGGTCCCGCGAAGTTGGCGGCCCCAAGCACTACCGCGTACGGACCGTCGATGGCTGGACAGCCGCCCCTCGCGGCGACCAGGCGGCTGAGCCGCGCTGAAACCGTGCGGCCGTCAGCCCGGCTCACCTCAAGCTGCCAGTCCTCGATGGCATTGCTCCCGGCCCGGATGGGTGAGGCGGTAAAGACCTCCTTCTGACCTGTGCCGTTGAAGTTGCCGATCGCGGTACTTGCCTCGCAGACGCCCCACGGCGGCGGACAGGCAGTTGGCGGCGTGCTGGACGGGCTGGGGGTCGGCATGGGCGTGGCATCCGGGACCGTACTCGAGGCCGTGATCGCGGTCGGTGCATGTGGATCCGCGACAGCCGGCTGTCCGGAGCTGCACGCCGTGGAAATCAAGGCGACCGCAGCGACGCCGAAAACCCTTCCCATGGGGCCCTTCATACACGAATAACGGGTCAGCCCGCGCCCGGTTACGCCCTGCTTGTCGGGGGCGCGCACCTCGCGGCTGAGCCACTCTTCTTGAAGGCGATGGCTGGGTCGGTAGGATTCGAACTCAGTACAATGACGAAGCGCCCAGGCCAGATATGACGAGCGCGGATATCCGCCAACGTTTTCTCAACTTCTTCAAAGAGCGGGACCACAAGGTGTTGCCGAGCTCCTCCCTGATCCCGTTCGGCGATCCTACCCTGCTGTTCACCAGCGCGGGCATGGTCCAGTTCAAACCCTACTTTTTGGGCCAGTCCACGCCGCCATACCCGCGTACCACTACCTGTCAGAAAGTCTTCCGCTCAGTGGACATCGACATCGTGGGCCACGACGGCCATCATCTGACCTTTTTCGAGATGCTCGGCAATTTCTCTTTCGGCGACTACTTCAAGGAGAAGGCGATTCCCTATGCCTGGGAGTTCCTGACCAAAGAGCTGAAGCTCGAAATGGCGCGGCTCTGGGCCGGCATCCACAACGACGATGACGAGAGCTTCGAGATCTGGAAGAAAACCGGCATTCCGCCCGAGCGGATTCGCCGCTTTGGTGACGAGTACAACTTCTGGGCGGCCGGTCCCACCGGGCCCTGCGGGCCTGATTCGGAGATCCATTACGACTGGGGCGAGGAGTACGGCTGTGGACGGCCCGAGTGCGGACCGAACTGCGAGCATTGCGATCGCTTTCTCGAGGTCTGGAACCTGGTCTTCATCACGTGGAACCGTGACGAGTCGGGCGTGCGCACACCACTTCCCAAGAAAGGTATCGACACCGGGATGGGCCTGGAGCGAATAACGTCGGTCGTCAATCAGAAGCGGTCGCTCTTCGACACGGATCTATTCCAGCCGCTGATCCAGCACTTTGCCGAAGAAGCGGGCAAACCCTATGGCGCCAATGCGGAGACCGATGTCTCCTATCGCGTGCTCGCCGATCATGCCCGCGGCACCACCATTCTGCTCGCGGATGGGGTCGTCCCCGCCAATGACGGGCGTGGTTACGTCCTGCGGCGCCTGATCCGCCGCGCCATGGTCCATGCCCGGCGATTGGGTCCGGCCGTTCACCTGTCGTCGGGCGTGCCGATTGTGGCTCGCTTGCTGGGATCGGTTTACGCGGAAGTCCGGAATCAGGTCGATCGGATCGCCGATGTCGT
>WNGD01002159.1_pt1 | contig 38688 bp, 39 predicted proteins | sample 5400671 | NCBI WGS metagenome assembly WNGD01 (sample SAMN13153369, study PRJNA577476) | soil metagenome | isolation source: 40 cm soil or saprolite under grassland replicate 2 | place: USA:California | collected 2016-06-15 | reverse complement strand
GTTGCCGGCATCGGCCACTACGGCAACAGCGTCGGAGTCGCGACCGTTGGCGGGGAAGCCGTCTTCGACGAGGCGTACCGCGACAACTGCCTCGTCAACGCGATGTGCGTAGGCCTGCTCTCGGCGGACCGGGTTACCCGCGCGCGCGCGACTGCGATCGGCGCGCACGTCGTCCTCTACGGCGCGACCACGGGGCGTGATGGGATCGGCGGCGCGTCCGTGCTCGCGAGCGCGGAGCTCGGGGAAGACGATCCGGACAAGCGTCCCTCGGTGCAGGTCGGGGATCCGTTCACCGGCAAGAAGCTGATCGAGGCGTCGCTCGAGCTCGTGGAAGGCGGTCTCGTCGAGTCGCTGCAGGACTGCGGCGCCGCCGGTCTCGCCTCGTCGCTCGCGGAGATGGCGCGCGACGGCGCCGGGATCGACGTCCACCTCGACCGCGTCCCCGTACGCGAGACCGGGATGGAGCCGTGGGAAATCATGATCTCGGAGTCGCAAGAGCGCATGGTCGCGGTCGTCCGGCCGCAGATGCTCGAGGCAGTTCAACGTGTCTGCGCAAAGTGGGAGCTCGCCTGCACACCGATCGGGGACGTCAGCGACACGGGCGAATTGCGCGCGTTCTATGAGGACGAGCCCGTCGGCTCGATTCCCGCCGCGTTGCTCACCGACGAGTGTCCCCGCTATGAGGTCGACCGCGAGCCGCACGAGATCGAACACGCCGAGCCCTCCACACACAACAGTTCGTCGAAGGCATGGATCTACGAGCAGTACGACCAGCTCGTCGGGTCGCGCACGGTGCGGCGGCCCGGGCTCGATGCCGCCGTGCTGCGGCTTCGCCCCTCGCTGCGCGGGCTCGCGCTGTCGCTTCAGGGACCGCCTCCGGGCGAGCGCGATCCCTTCCGTGTCGGTGTGCTCGCTGTGCTCGGCGCTGCACGGAATGTCGCCTGCGCCGGAGCCGAGCCGCTCGCGCTGACCGACTGCCTCAATTTCGGCAACCCTGAGAAGCCTGCGATCGGATGGGAGCTCGAGCAGGCGATCGACGGCATCGCTCGGGCGGCCGACGCTCTCGGCATCCCCGTCGTCTCGGGCAACGTATCCCTCTACAACGACACCGACGGGCGCTCGATCCCGCCCACCCCGGTCGTGGGCTGCGTCGGACTCGTGCCCGACGTTCGCTTCCTTCCCGGTGCGTGGCGGAGCGGCGACATCGTCCTCGTCGCCACGGCGCCCGGAGAGCTCGATCTCGCCGCCGAGGCGGCGCTCGTCCGCTTCGTCTGGAAGGCTGGCCCTGTGCTGACGCTCGCGCATGACGTGTCGGACGGCGGCCTGACCGAGGCGCTGCGCGAAGCCGAGGAGCATTCCGGGCTCAGCGCGGACGTCGAGCTGCCGGAGGCGGCGCCCGGCGGCCAGATCGTCCTCGCGTGTGCGCCCGACGACATCGAGCGGCTCGGCTCCAAAGGCCTACGGCGAATCGGCGTTGTGCGCTGATGTGCGGCCTGTTCGGGGTCCGGTCGCCCGAGCGCGACGTCGCGCGCCTCACCTACTTCGGCCTGTTCGCGCTCCAGCATCGCGGCCAGGAGTCGGCCGGCATCGCCGTCTCCGACGAAGGCCGGCTCACAGCACTACGCGACATGGGACTGGTGACCCAGGTCTTCGACGAGCAGAAGCTGCGCGGACTGCGCGGTGACCTTGCGATCGGGCACACCCGCTACTCGACGACAGGATCGTCGCAATGGTGGAACGCGCAGCCGCTCGTGCAGCACGGCAGCGCGCGCACGATCGCCCTCGGCCACAACGGCAACGTCACGAACGCTGCCGAGCTCCGAGAGGAGCTCGGTGAATCGGGCCACCGCCCCGCCACGACAGCGGACACCGAGGTGATCGCGGCGCTGATCGCGAACGATCCCGCCCCGCTTGCCGACGCCGTTGCGAACACCATGCGGAAGCTGGACGGCGCATTTTCCGTGGTTGCACTCTCCGAGGGGAAGCTGATCGCCTTCCGCGACCCGCGCGGCATGCGCCCGCTCTGCCTCGGCCGGCTCGACCGCGACTGGGTGGTCGCCTCCGAGACGTGCGCGCTCGACCTCGTCGGCGCCGAGCTGGAGCGGGAGATCCGCCCCGGCGAACTGATGATGATCGACGAGCGAGTCGAGGCGCGCCAGGTCGTGCCGCAGGACAGAGGCGGCGCGCTCTGCATCTTCGAGGTCTTCTATCTCGCACGGCCCGACTCGAAGCTGCAGGGCATCGAGGTGCACGCTGCCCGCGTGCGCATGGGCGAGCGGCTCGCCGAAGAGTCGCCCGCCGAGGCGGATCTGGTCATGCCGATCCCGGACTCGGGAACTCCCGCGGCGATCGGGTTCTCGCGCGCATCGAACATCCCCTTCAGCGAGGGGCTGATCAAGAACCGCTACGTAGGACGCACGTTCATCCAGCCGGACCAGGGCCTGCGTGAGCAGGGAGTCAAGCTGAAGTTCAACCCGCTGGCCGAGGTGGCAGGCAAGCGCGTCGTCGTCGTGGACGACTCGATCGTCCGGGGCAACACGACCCGGCAGATCGTCCAGATGCTCTTCGACTCCGGAGCGGCCGAAGTGCACGTCCGGATCTCGTCGCCGCCTGTGGTCTCGCAGTGCTATTACGGGATCGACTTCGCGGACCCAGACGAGCTGATCGCCGCGAACAAGACGGTCGACGAGGTGCGCGAATACATCGGCGCGACCTCACTGGCCTACATCTCGCTCGAAGGCTTGCAGGCGTCGACGCGCCGCCCCGAGTCGCAGTTCTGCCGCGCCTGCCTCACGCGGGACTACCCGACGGCAATCCCGCGCGAGGCGGCGAAGCTTCAGTTCGAAGATCGCGGCCACGTGTCGGTGCCGGCGTCGAGCGTTTACTGACCCAGGTCGGGCGTTAAGACGGATGCGCGGGCGAAGCCCGCGCATCCTTTAGGCCGGGCCTGTCTAGCGCTCGAGGACGCGGCTCGCCTTGGCGATGCCACGCGAGATCAAGTAAGCCCCCGTCGCCCACTTGAAGAAGTCGACCCACGTGGGCGCGTTCACGGCATCGTCCGCGAGCGCGACGATCGTGACGATGAGCGTCGCGACGACATAAACGGCGAGCTCTGCGTTCCCCGGCGTGGGCATGAGCGCCGCCAGGTTGAAGTTGACGTTGGGCCCCGGGCTTCCATACCCGCCTCCCGGCTGCTGGGGAGTCGTGGGCTGCTCCGGAGGAGTCGTCGACATCTAGCTCCTTTCCTCAGGCCGCAACGAGGCCTGGTACGTGGACGATCTCGAGCTTCAGACCGTCGGGATCGTAAAAGAATGTCGCGTAGTAGCCCGGGATGTATGTGTACTCCTGCGGCTCGCTCTCGACCTGGACGTCCTGGGTCTGCACCCAGGCGGCGCACTCATCGACCTGCGCGCGCGATCCAGCCTCGAACGCGAGGTGGTGCAGCCCAACGCGGTAGCGGTCGTAAGGGCCCGAATCCGACGTCGCTTCGCGCAGGCCGATCGAGGTGCCTGGACCTGAGAGGTACCAGATCGTCTCGCCCCGCTCGCCCTCGACCTCACTGACGCGGTGGTAGCCGAGCGGCCCGAGCAGCTTCGTGTAGAAGGGCAGGCTCCGCCCGATCGCAGAAACGACGAGATCGACGTGGTGAACGCCGGTGGAGCGCATGGTCGCTTTCTCGTTTCAGCGCGGCGGGCCGAGTTCCTTGGCGCGTCCATAACGGACCGCGCGGCGGACCGTCCTCGGATCGAGGCCGCGCTCGAGCAGGCGCTGCCTCAGCTCGCCCTCACCCGCCATCCGCAGAAAGAGCCAGGCGAGCGCGACGAGAGTCACGATCGAGCCTTCGATCATCATCACGGCGCCTGCAAGGCCCTGATCCTCGAGCGGCGAGAGCCCCCACAGCCTCTGGCGGTGCTCGTACACGGCATAGAAGGTGGCGCCCGCCCAGAAGAAGATGTTCCCGAGGACCGTCTCGACGGCGCGCACGACGGCGATGTACCCGAGCTTCGCGCCCGTCCCGAACCATTCCGGTGCTGGCAGCGTCTCCAGGACGGGCAGCCACATGATCGTGCCGCCCGTGAAGAAGCAGAGATGCTCAAGTGCATGCACCGAGTCGTGCCGGACGGCCGCGTCGTAGAGGTAAGGCAGATGCCAGACATAGAGGTTCGCCGCCCACAGCGGCAAGGCCACGAAAGGATGGGCGAGGAAACGCAGGCGATGCATGAAGGCAAGCGCCGGCCGCAGGATCGGCCCCGTGAGCCCCGCGAGGAGCGCAAGGGGCGCCAGGTCGCCCAGCAGGACGTGCTGGACCATGTGAAAGCTGAAGAGCTGCTCGCCGAGCGCGTGCAGAGGACTGACGAGCGCGGCGAAGAGGACGGCGATTCCGGTCGCGAAGAGTGCGACCCGCCAGCCCGGAACGGCGGTCCCGCGGGCGCGTAGCGTCCACACCCGGCGTGCATAAAGGACCGCCAGCAGGACCGTGGGCACGACCTGAAGGGGGTCGAAAGTCCAGCTGGTGTCGACGGGCAGATGGGCCAGCACGGCTCTAGTCTGCCTTCGTGCAGCTCTTCCATTACCACCTGGTGACGAGCAAGGTGCGGGAGGTCGAGGCGCGCTACCTCGGCAAGCTCGGCTTCAGCCTGGTAGCCAGGCACGGCCGGATCGAGGAGGACGCGACGTCGTTCGAGTCAGGACACGGCTGGGACGAGCTGGATCGGATCGGGTTCAAGCTGCGCCTGTCGGAGCTCGAGCGTGGCGCCGTGAACGTCGTCGTGCAGCCGGGCCAATGGGCGCTGCCGCGACTGGATCACCTCGGCTTCGCGCTCGACGATGACGATTTCGTCGCCACGCTCGCGCGCGCCGAGCTGCGCGAGCTGCGCATACAGGAGCACGGCGGCAGGCGTACGTTCGTGACGACGAACGCGGGCTACCGACTCGAGCTGCATCCGCCGCGTGAGTGGCTCGACGATTTCCTCGCCGGCGGTTCCGACCTCAAGCTCGCGGAGTTACAGCTACGCGCGGATGACCCCGAGCTGAAGTCGGCGGCGCTCGGCGAGCTGCTCGACGTGCCTTACACGAAGGGCACGGTGACGATCGGAGCGACAATCGTGCGCTTCCTTCCCGACGGGCCACAAGGCCGCCCACAGCTGCACGCAGAGCTGTTCGTCTAAGCCGTAGCTGCACGCGACACCGTCCGAAAGAGCGAATTGACGGGACGCCTCGTTCGCCGGATGCTTGCACGAGTTTGGAAACCTCGACAAGGACGGTGCAAGTGCGACTGAGATTCCGAAGACGGTGGGCGCTCGTGGTGGCGATGCTCGTGTTGTTCGCTCTGACGTTCGCATCCACCGCAGGCGCGGAGTACCACATCTACTGGTGGCAGCAGAACATGGCCCCGAACGCTCAGGGCTACGACCGCTTGACGGCTCACAACCACATCTACAACGAGCTCTACTTCGGGCCGAACGCCGGCTGGAGGAGCGAGGTCTGGGAGGTCACACCGGCCGGTTACCGACATTTCGACAAGTGGTGCGTCGGAAATTGCTTCAACGCACATCCGGCCTACTACTACACGTACTCATTCTGCTCGAACCGTGACGGCAGCACGCATTTCGTCTACCAGTGCAAGGACCAGTGGTAGCCGTGAAGGACAGACGCGTTCAATTCGGAGCGGCCGTACTGGTCGCGGCGGCGATCGCCGGCCTGCTCACGCAACTCGGTCTGGGCGGCAGCGACAAGGTGCAGATCGGCAACGGCTCGGTGTCCGCGCTCGCGCAGGCGGCCCGTGCGGCCGACACGCTGCCTCAGAGCGTTCTGAACTATCCCTTCGCCGAGCGGAACTTCGCCTCGCCGAACGGTGGCGGCTCGCGATTGCTCCAGGAGCAGGGCTCCTTGAGGCTCTGGGCCGTGCCCGGCAAGAGCGGGATGCTCTGCCTCGTCGAGGTGGACTCGTCGGCCGACACGGCAGGCGGGGCTTGTGCCGATCGCAGCGTCCTCCGCACCGGCAGCATCTACATGGCCGACCGACAGGAGGACGGGTCCCGGCTGGTCGTAGGGCTCGTCGGGGACGGTCACACGTATGCAGAAGCCAACGGCCGGCGGGCGACCGTCGAGAACAACGCCTTCGTGCTGAACCTGGTGGAGGGCACGGACTTCACAGTGGGATCTCCCACTGCGAGCCAACACGTCGACATCGAGGGCTGACGCCGGTCGCGGCTCTAGACTTGGCCCCCTGAGGAGCAAGCCGAAGACGTATCAGGGGGCCGGCGTCTCGCTCGCCACGGCCGAGTCGATCGTCGAGCGCCTGCGGACCGCTGCCGAGTCCACGGGCGCTCGAGCCTTCGGCGGGTTCGCCGGGCTCTACCCACTCGACGAGCACCGGCTCCTCGCAGCCTCGATGGACAGCGTCGGCTCGAAGTTGATGCTCGCGCGACGCGCCGGCCGCCTGCACTGGGCCGGAATGGATCTCGCGGCCCACTGCATCAACGACGTGCTTTGCACGGGCGCCGTCCCCCTATTCCTGCTCGACTACGTCGCGGCGAACCGCATCGACGAGGCCCAGGTCGTCGAGCTCGTCGAGGGCGCCGCGGAAGTTTGCCGGGCGGCCGGCTGCGTCCTGATCGGAGGGGAAACGGCCGAGCTGCCGGGGATCTACCAGGAGTCGGAGCTCGACTTCGCCGGAACGTGCGTCGGGCTCGTCGAGCGCGATCGCGTGATCGACGGATCCCGCTGCGAGGCCGGCGACACGGTAGTCGGCTTCCTCTCCAGCGGGCTGCACACGAACGGCTTCTCGCTCGTACGGTCGCTCGTCGGTGACGGCGACTTCGACAGCGACCTGCTGTTGGCGCCACACAGGCTCTACCTCGACGAGATCCGCAGCCTGCAGGAACGTGCCGATGTGCGCGCGCTCGCGCATGTGACCGGCGGCGGCCTCATCGGAAACCTCTCCCGCGTGTTGCCGGAAGGGCTCGAGGCGCGGATCGACTGGGACTCGTGGGAGCGCCCGCCCGTCTTCGGATTGCTCGCCGAGCAGGGGGTCGAAGAGGACGAGCTTCGCCGCGTCTTCAACGTCGGCATCGGGATGTGCGCCGTCCTGCCGGAACCGCCCCCAGACGTGCTCGTGATCGGCGAGCTCGCATGATCGGCGTGCTCGTCTCCGGTGAAGGAACGAACCTGCAGGCGCTCATCGATGCCGAGCTGCCGATCGCAGCCGTCGCGTCCAACCGCCCCGACGCCGGCGCGCTCGCGCGTGCAAACGCGGCGGGAATCCCGAACCGGATCTTCGAGCTGGACGGCTATCCCGATCGCGCGGCGAGAGATCGTGAGCTCGCCGACTGGCTGCAACTGCGCGGCGTCGACTTCGTCGTGCTGGCCGGTTACATGCACCTCCTCACGCCTGTGTTTCTCGATCGCTTCCGCGATCGGATCGTCAACGTCCATCCGTCGCTGCTGCCTCAGTTCCCGGGCGCGCGGGCGATCGCGGACGCACTCACCGCCGGCGTCGACACGACCGGCGTCACCGTCCACTACGTGGACGAGGGCCTCGACACGGGCGCGGTCATCCGTCAGGAACCGGTCGCCGTCGAACCGCGTGCGACCCTGGTAGAACGGATCCACGCCGTCGAGCACCGAATCCTCCCGGAGGTGGTGAGAGAGCTTTGCGCGCGCTGATCTCCGTCTACGACAAGACCGGCCTGCAGGAGTTCGCGCGCGGCCTGGCAGACCTCGGCTTCCAGCTGGTCGCGAGCGGCGGCACCGCAGATTTTCTCGAGCGGGACGTCGGGCTGGACGTCGAACGGGTCGAGGAGCTCACAGGAGTCGCAGAAATGCTCGGCGGCCGGGTGAAGACGCTCCATCCCAACATCCATGCTGCGATCCTCGCCCGCCGCGATCACGCCGACGACGCCGCCACGCTCGATGACCACGACATCCAGCCGTTCGACCTCGTCTGCGTCAACCTCTATCCGTTCGGCGAGGTGGCCGACCGTTACGGCGTGCGCGAGGAGGAAGCGGTCGAGATGATCGACGTCGGCGGGCCGTCGATGCTGCGCGGCGCGGCGAAGAACTTCGCACATGTCGCCCCTGTGTGCCGGCCGGAGCGGTACGGGTCGATCCTGGCCGAACTGCAGGAGAAGGGCGACCTCTCGCTCGAGACACGGCGGGCGCTGGCCGCAGAGACCTTCGCGACGACTGCCGCATACGAGGCTGCGATTGCACGCTGGTTCGGCGATGTCGAGGCCTTTCCGGAGACTCTCGTGACCGCGTTCAGCAAGGTGACGGACCTTCGCTACGGCGAGAACCCGCATCAGCGCGGCGCGTACTACGCAGAGCAGGGCGCGCGCGTGCATCTCCTGTCACGGGTCGAGCACCTGCACGGGAAGGAGCTCTCGCTGATCAACCTGCTCGACCTCTCGGCCGCGCGCCTGCTCCTCCGCGAGTTCGCGCTGCCGGCCTGCGCGATCATCAAGCATGCGAATCCCTGCGGCGTCGCCGTCGCAGGCACGGTGGAAGAGGCTTACGAGCGCGCGCTCGCGTCCGATCCAGTCTCCGCCTTCGGAATGGTCTGTGCGGTCAACAGACCGGTCACCGCCGAGCTCGGCGAAGCGCTCGCCGAGCGGTTCATCGACGTGCTGTTCGCCCCGGACTACGACGAACGAGCGCTCGAGGCGCTACAGCGTAAGGAGGCCGTTCGGATCCTGCGCGATCGCGAGCGGCGCGGCTTCCCACGGGGCGAGCGCGACTTCAAGCGCGTGCTCGGCGGCCTGCTCGTGCAAGATCGCGACTGGGACGTTGACGATCGCGAGGCGATGGAGGTCGCCTGCGGGGAACCGGACGAAGGTTGCTGGGGCGACCTGGTCTTCGCCTGGCGGGTGTGCAAGCACGTGGGCTCGAACGCGATCGTCCTTACGAAGGATCTCGCAACGATCGGCATCGGCGCCGGCCAGACGAGCCGCGTCGACTCGGTGAGGATCGCACTCGACAAGGCGCGCGAGCACGGTCACGACGTGCGCGGCGCGGTGCTTGCTTCCGATGCATTCTTCCCCTTTTCCGACGGCCCGCAGGCTGCGCTCGATGCGGGTGTAACGGGGATCATCCAGCCGGGCGGGTCGAAGCGGGACGCCGAGGTGGCCGAAGCAGTGCGAGCGGCCGGAGCCACGATGGTGCTCACGGGCCGCCGCCACTTTCGGCATTGATGGACGAGCTCGACGTCCGGATCCGGAACTTCCTATATCGCCGCTTCGTCGAGTCAGGCCGAACCCAGCGCGCCGCGGATGTAGCGCGAGAGTTCGAGCTCTCTCAGGAGGCTGCCGGCGCTGCCCTGCGCCGCCTGCACGATGCGCACGCCCTCGTCCTGGAGGGTGACGCGCTCGAGATCAGGATGCTCAACCCCTTTTCGTGCGCGCCGAGCGCCTGGCGTGTCGACGCGGGCGGGCGCACGTGGTACTCGAACTGCGCCTGGGACTCGTTCGCGATCTGCGCTGCCCTGCACAGCGACGGTCGCATCGAGAGCTCTTGCGCTGACTGCGGCGAGCCGCTCGCCATCGACGTAAGGGATCAGAGAGCCGTGCAGCACGACTGTTTCTTCCACGTGCTCGTGCCGGCGCGGCACTGGTGGGACGACATCGTCTTCACCTGAACGACGATGAATCTCTTCCGGTCGGAGGAGCACCTGGAACGCTGGCTGGCAGGCCGTGAGCCCGGCGCGACCACGAGCGTCGACACGGTTTGCGCGCTCGCGCATGCCTGGTACGCCGATCGGCTCGACCCGGACTGGCGACCGCACACGTTGGAACAGAACCAGTCGATTCTCCGCAGTCTTGGCCTGACAGGGGAGTTCTGGCAGCTGGGCCGGAGCTCTTCGGGTGGCGCGAGCTGGGGCTCAGACCTCGACGCCGCCTCTCGATCCTGAGATCCTGCCCCCCTAGCTCCTGAGGGAGGGGACATGTGGAAGGCGTTCGTGCTCGTGCTGGCCGTGCTCGCCCTCGTCGGCTGTTCCAAGGGGACGTCCGACGCGGGAAAGCTGATAGAGGCGACGAACTGCGCACCGGTCAGCGAGACGTGTGGCGTGCAAATCGGCCCCGATGGGACGGAGCTCAAGATCACGCTCCCGGATGGGAGCCACCTGTCGATCTTCGCGGGCTTCAAGAACGCAGCCGGGGACTTCGCCGACGCCTGCATCGACGACGCGGCGCTCGCAGACCACAATTGGATCAGCGGCGGGAAGCAAGGCAACGTGAGCTTGTGGGTTCCGCTGCAGAGCTGCACTCCGTGACGCGCTAACTGTCCCCCGGGCCTGACACGCGAATTCGCGCGGCCGGACTAGATCTCTGCCGGCGGCGCCATCCGGTAGACGCACGGCCCGACCTGTTTCGAGATGCTGACATACAGCGGCAGAAAGTCCTCTTGAACGCGAGCGTTCTCCAACGATCCGCCGTGGAGCGGCTCGTAGCCGGCGTCGCGATTGAGCTGCTCGACGACCTCGCGGGCTTCCTCGTCTCCGGTCCAGATGTTGCCCGGCTTCGACCGCGCCTTCGCGAGCTCGCCGTATTGGTTGGCGAAATTCACGTTGAACGATTTCGCCGTTGGCCCGTTCGTCCTCGACTTGACGAACTCAGCATTCGACTGGAAGCCGGTGGGACGATCGGCGCCGAAGAGATTGGTCGCATCGATGGCCGTCTTGCCTTGAAGCCCTTGCACTTTGTCGAGTGCGGCTTCAATCGCACCGCCCGGCACCGCAACCAGCACGGCCTCCACTTCCGAGACGTCTCCGCCCTCCTTGCCGATCCGCATCACTTCATGGCCGGCCTTCTCCCAGAGATCTGCAAGCCCCCCGCCCACGTTTCCCCTACCGATCACTGCGATCTTCATTTCTCCGCTCCCTTCATCGCTGCCTAGACCAACGGGACGGCTGGATACGTATTCCCGCGGCCCTGTGGCCTTCTCCTGGAAGTACGCTTCCCGCCGATGGCGCATGAATACCCTACGGTCCTCCAGCTCGTCGGCAACACGCAGATCGTCCGGCTCGACTCGGTCGGGCGCGGCGTGGAGCCACAGCTGCTGGCCAAGCTGGAGTACCTCAATCCCGGCGGCTCGGTGAAGGACCGGATCGGTCTGGCCATGATCGAGAAGGCCGAGGCCGAAGGAAAGCTCAAACCCGGCGGCACGATCGTGGAACCGACCTCCGGCAACACCGGCGTCGGTCTGGCGATCGCGGCGGCGAAGAAGGGCTACCGCTGCATCTTCGTCATGCCGGACAAGATGAGCCAGGAGAAGATCTCGATGTTGCGCGCCTACGGCGCTGAGGTCGTGATCTGTCCGACGGCCGTCGAACCGGACTCGCCCGAGTCGTACTACTCCGTCTCGGACCGGCTCGCGGAGGAGATCCCGGGCGGCTTCAAACCGGACCAGTACTCGAACATGTCGAACCCGGAGGCGCACTATCTCCACACCGGTCCCGAGATCTTCGAACAGACCGGCGGCGAGATCGAAGCCATCGTCATCTCGGTCGGCACGGGCGGAACGATCTCCGGCGTCGGCCGCTATTTCAAGGAGCACAAGCCGGAGGTCCTGATCGTCGGCGCCGACCCCGAGGGGTCGGTCTACACCGCGCAGGAAGAGCGCGACGTCCACCCCTATCTCGTCGAGGGAATCGGCAAGGACACGTGGCCGAAGACGATGGACCCTGCGGTCGTCGACGAGTGGGTTCGCGTGTCCGACCGGGACTCGTTCCTGACGGCACGCCGGCTCGCGCGCGAGGAGGGACTGTTGGTCGGCGGCTCCGGCGGGACGACCGTTTGGGCTGCGCTCGAGATCGCAAAGCGCTTCGGGCCTGACGCGAAGATCCTGACGATGATCCCCGACTCGGGCCGCTCCTACATGTCGAAGTTCTACGACGACAACTGGATGCTCGAGCATGGCTTCGTCGAGCGGCGTGTTCCGGCGCCGACGGTTTCCGAGCTCCTACGTTCGAAGCGCCTCGAGGAAATCGACGTGCCGGCACTGATCACGATTGCCGCGCACCAGAAGGTCGGGGAGGCGATCGACATCATGCAGCGCTACTCGATCTCACAGCTACCTGTCGTCCGGGACGGGGACGTGCAGTCCCTCGCCGACGTGATCGGGTCGCTCCAGGACCGCGATCTGCTCGACCGTGTGTTCAAGAATCCGGACGCGCTCCACGAAGACGTCGCGACTGCGATGCAGCCCCCACTTGCCGCGGTCGAAAGCGACGTCACGCTCGACGAGGTGTTCGCGACGCTGACGGGGCGCACGAACGCCCTCGTCATCGCCAGCAAGGGGAAGCCGATCGGTGTCCTGACCCGCTCGGACCTCCTCGACTACCTGGCGCACCAGCGTGGCTAGTGCCCGTCCAGTAATGCCGTCGAGTTTCTGGGTCGCGAGCACCAAGCCAGAGACCGCACTCGACCGCAGCAAGGCTGGTCTGCCTTGCCAAGGGCGAGGGTGGACTCTGGCGCCGCGTGATCGCGGGCCAGAAGCCGACATGTATTGCTGGACGGGCACTACTATCGGAAGCGTGACTACCGCGCCGCTCCAGGCCCTGCTCGAGCACGCCTTCCCGGACGCGACCGAGGTGTACGTCGAGGACCGAACCGGCGGCGGAGACCATTTCCAGGTGACCGTCGCGAGCCCTCGTTTCGCGGACCTGTCGCTGCTCGACCAGCATCGCCTCGTGAACGAGGCGCTCGCCGAGCCGCTGCGAGACGGCACCATTCATGAACTGCGAATCAAGACGAAAGGGAGCGAATGAGCGAGCTACGCCAGCGAATCCAGGACGTGATCCAGAACGAGCCCGTCGCCGTGTTCATGAAAGGGACGCCTCAGTTCGTCATGTGCGGCAACTCAGATCGTGCGTTGCGCGCGCTGCGTGAAGCCGGCGCTCCCGTCACGGGCGTCGACGTCCTCGCCGACCCGGCGATCCGGCAGGAGCTGTCCGAGCTCTCCGGCTGGCCGACGATCCCACAGGTCTTCGTCAAGGGCGAGCTGCTCGGCGGCGCCGACATCACCGAGGAGCTCGCAGCGAGTGGAGAGCTGACCCGCGTCCTCGAGGAGAAGCTCGGTCCCGACTACCGCGAGTCCGCAGCCGAGCGCGCCGTCTCCCTGCTCACGCCGGCGTAGCGGAACCCGATCGCGCGGATCGCACCGGCGGCGATGAGACCGGCCTCCAGCGACTCGGTCGCCGGCCCCCCGAGCCAGCGGTAGAAGTAAGGACGCCACTCGAAGTGCCGCTCGTCGTAGCGCGCGTCGATCTCCGCGCGCAGCGTCTCGTAGGGATGGAGGTCGGCGTGGCGTGCGCGCCACTCCGCCAGATCGGGAGGTCCCTTGGGCTCGCGTCCGGCCGCGACGAGCACCCTGTGCTGCGACTCGTACCAGTCGATCGTGGGCTCGTCCACGTGATTCCACGCGAACTCATCGAGGATGAGCTGCGGCGCCAGCGCCGCGAGCTTTTCGAGCGCCGGAGCCAGGGGATGAACGTGATGGAGAACACGCCCGGCAACCACCGCAGTGAACGGGCCCGGATCGTCCAACTCCTCCAAAGTGGTCTGCCGGTAGAGCGGCCCCTCCGGGGCGTGCGGGTCGATCGCGAGCACGTCGTAACCCGCGCCTGCGAGCGCGGTGGCGATACCGCCCTCGCGGCCGCAGCCGACCTCGAGTACCCGCTGCGGCGGCCCGGCTAGCTGGGAGAGTGCGAACTCCGTGAAGCTCAAGACCGTCACCCTCGCACAGGCGCGCCGGATCGCGGTTCGAGCACAGGGCCTCGACGGCAGCGCCGACGGCGTGCTCGCCACGGTTCGCCGGCTCGCCTTCCTCCAGATCGATCCGATCTCCACGGTCGCACCTCCACAACGACTCGTCCTCTGGAGCCGCCTCGGACCCTACGATTCGGCAGAACTCGATCGGTTGCTCTGGGAAGAGCGCAAGCTGTTCGAGTGGGGCGCATTCATCTGGCCGATCGAGGACTTCCCGCTCATCCGCGCGCGCATGCGCCGTCGGCGGGGCAAGCAAAAGTTCGAGCAGCGAGGAACCGAGTTCCTGCGGCGGAACGCGCGTTTCAAGCGGCACCTGTTGCGCGAGCTCGAGGAGCGCGGACCGTTGCTCTCGCGCGAGATCGAAGCCGACCTGATGGTGTCGCGAGACCCGCACGCGTGGTGGGGAAGCCGCAAGGTCACGCTCATGCTCGAACTGCTCGAGGGTCGGGGTGTGGTTGCGATCGTCGGACGCCGGGGGAACCAGCGTCTGTGGGACCTTTCCGAGCGGTGGTATCCCGAGGCCGAGAGCATGTCTTGGCCCGAAGCGAAGCAGCTGCTCGCGGAGAAGCGCTTCCGTGCCCTCGGCGTCCGGTTCGAGAACGGCGGCTGGCATGCGCATCCCGACGCCGAGGATGGACCAGTGTCGAAACGGGTGACATTTCTCTCACCGTTCGACCGGCTCATCTACAACCGCGATCGTGCAGAAGCACTGTGGAACTTTCGCTACCGGCTGGAGATGTACGTGCCGCAAGCCAAGCGCCAGTACGGCTACTACGTCCTCCCCATCCTTCGCGGGGACAGACTGATCGGCAGGATCGAGCCCGTCCTCGACCGCAAGAAGAGCGTGCTTCAGGTCAAGGGCGTCTGGTGGGAGCAGGGCGTCAAGCCGGTCTCCCTGCAGACACCACTCCGAGACCTCGCAACGTTCGTCGGAGCGAAGCCAATCGAACAGCCGAAGCCGCCGCTATAACGCATGCGTGGAGCTCCGGCCGCTGAGCCAGCGGGCGAGTTGGGCGGTCATCGCACTCGTCGTGGTGGCGGTCCTGGATGTTGTCGCCTGGCGGCCCAAGCAGATCGCGAACGAGATCTGGCGGGCGAGCGATCCCGACCATCCCGACGAACAACCGTCGGGGAGCACGCCGTTGTGGGGCGTGCCGACACTGTGGTGGGCCTGTTGGCTGGCCTCCAACTTCATCAGCCAGTTCGGAGCTCGAATGGCGTTCCAGGGCGACACCGCCGAGGGACTGCGAAAGTCGACGGCGGCCTACCTCGTCGGTGACTCGATCGACATTGTGGCCGCGGTTCTCGCGATCGCAGTCATCGTTCGGGTCAGCACGCGGCAGGAGGAGCGGGCCGCGAAACGCGCAGTCTCCGCACCCGCCTAGCACGGGAGGCACCCGTAGAATCGGGGTGCCGATGGACTTCGAGACTCGAGCCATCCACGAAGGCCAGGAGCCGGATCCGGCGACCGGCGCGATCACGACGCCGATCTACCTCACGTCGACGTATGTGCAGGACGCCGTCGGGGAACACAAGGGGTACGACTACTCCCGCGTGGCAAATCCGACGCGCACCGCGCTGCAACAGTGCCTCGCGTCACTCGAATCGGCCGAGCATGGAGCCGCATTCGCGTCGGGCCTCGGCGCTGTCAGCACGATCATGCACTTGCTGACCCCGGGCGACCGGACTGTGCTGATCGCCGACGTCTACGGCGGCGTCTACCGCATGACCTCGCAGGTCTACGAGCCCAAGGGCTACGTCTTCGACTATCTGCCCGCGGCCGAGTTCGACGACCTCGCCGTTCACCTCGACGAGCGGACTCGGATCGTGTGGATCGAGACACCGTCGAACCCGCTGCTGAACATCGTAGACATCGAGAAGGCGGCCGAAGCGGCGCATGCGGCCGGTGCGCTCCTCGTGGTGGACAACACCTTTGCGACGCCGTATCTACAACGGCCACTCGAGCTCGGGGCGGACATCGTCGTGCATTCGACGACCAAGTACCTGGGCGGACACTCGGACGTCGTCGGCGGCTTCGCGGCGACGAACGATCCGACGATCGCGGAACGGCTGCTGTTCCTCCAGAAGTCCCTTGGGGCCGTCCCGAGCCCGTTGGACTGCTGGCTCGTGCTGCGGGGAATCAAGACGCTCGCTATACGCATGCGCCAGCACTGCCACAACGCCCATGCGCTCTCCGGCTTTCTCGACCGGCATCCACGCGTCGAGCAGACCTTGTATCCAGGGCTCCCCAGACATCCCGGGCACGCGATCGCTGCGAAGCAGATGCACGACTTCGGCGGCATGATCTCGTTCTTGGCCGAGTCGGAGGAAGAAGCCACTGCGTTCGTCGCGAGCACGAAGATCTTCAAGCTCGCCGAATCGCTCGGCGGCGTCGAAAGCCTCATCGAATTGCCTGCGCGCATGACGCATGCCTCGACTGCGGATGCGCCGTTCGCCGCGCCGCGGAACCTGATCCGGCTCTCGGTCGGCCTGGAGTCCGCAGACGACCTCCTCGAGGATCTCGAGGCGGCGTTCGCCAAGGTTGTCGGCGGAACCCACTCCGCCCGGTCGGTGTAGCACCTCAAACGACCAAGGAGCGACCCATGAGACGTCCACTTTTGCTCGCGGCGGCGCTCACCGCCCTGCTGTTGTTCCCGGCCGCGGCCGCCGCGAAGGGACCGTCGGCGGCGAGTGTCTCCGGCCCCGGCCTGAGACATGCGGTCAACATCGAGGGGTACGGGGAGGGCGGAAACGACACCGCGCTCGGGATCCTCGTCAGCGACGGCGGCTTCTTCTCGCAAGTATTCGGCGGAACACCGTCCGAGACGACATCGCGTCCCGTAGGCGGGCTCGGTCCGCGCTACGAGGTGACGTACACCGTGCCGGGCGGACCGAACGGCGACTCCACGCTTCGCCAGGATCTGTATCCCTACGCCGCTAAGGGCGCGGTCACCTACATGGCGCCGGCTCAGAAGTTCTGGGGCACGCAATCGACGCCGGGCGGCTGGTATCAGGGCACGGCGGCGCTGAGACGGACGCTCGTCAAGGCCGGCCTTCCGCCGAGGCCACCCGCGAAGAAAACCCGCGCAAAGCGCAAGATCGCCGTCGCCGTCGGTGCCGGCGCGGGCGTCGCGCTCGCAGCAGGCGCTCTGGCGCTGCTCCGACGGAAGCGCGGGCGCTCCGTTTCGGCCTGACGCATGGGAGGATCCGGGCTAGGTGAGCCCGGATCCTCTCGACCTCCACTACCAGGGCGCCGAGCGCGTCATCGGCTCCTACGTCCTCGAGACGAAGGACGGTCCGGCGCTCTACGACTGCGGCCCTTCGTCCTGCTCCGACCGGCTGCACTCGGCCCTGCGCCAGCGCGGGCTCGAGCTTCAGGACGTTCGCCACCTCCTCCTCTCGCACATCCACCTCGACCACGCAGGCGCTGCCGGAGTGCTCGTTCGCGAGCATCCTGCGCTACAGGTCCACGTCTCGGAGATAGGCGCGCCCCATCTCATCGATCCGAGCCGACTCGAAGCGAGCGCGCGCCGCCTCTACGGCGATACGTTTGACGCGCTCTGGGGAGAGCTCGCCCCGGTCCCGCCGGAGAACATCCGCGTCGTCGGACCGGACGTGCTCGGCCTCGAGTGCTTTCCCTCGCCCGGGCACGCAAGTCACCACGTCTGTTACCTCGCCGGCGACGGCACCCTGTATGCAGGCGACGCAGCCGGAGTCCGCCTCCAGCCCGACCGAACGGTCCTGCCGCCGACGCCGCCGCCGGACTTCGACCTCGAAGCGTGGGGGCGAACGATCGACGAGATCGAGAGGCGGAAGCCGAGCAGGCTGGCACTCGTCCATTTCGGCGTCGCCGCCGATCCTGAGCCGCACCTTGCCGACCTCCGGCAGCGGCTGGGAGACTGGGCGCATCGAGTCGAACAGGGTGTAACGGAAGAGGAGTTCAGCGAGTCGGTTCGCAGTGACGTGACTGCAACCGGAGGCGACGTGGAGACGTATGAGCGCGCAATGCCGTTCTGGCAGTCCTATGCCGGACTGAACCGCTACTGGGAGCAGCGCCGTGCCCCTTGAGCTCAGCCCTTTGCGCGTGCGCAACTTCCGCCTGCTCGCCGGCGCGCGAACGATCTCGTTCTTCGGCACGAATCTCGCGCCGATCGCGGTCGCGTTCGCCGTCCTCGATCTGACGGGGTCCGCGACCGATGTCGGAATCGCCTTCGCCTGCTGGACACTGGCCCAGATCTCCACGCTTTTGATCGGCGGCGTCGTCGCCGATCGTCTCCCCCGGCGTCTCGTGATGTTGTCGTCCGACTCGGCGAACTTCGCGATTCGCACCGCCATGGGCGCCCTGCTCGTGAGCGGGCACGCGCGCATCTGGGAGATCTTCGTCCTGCAGGCGCTCGGCGGGGCAGCGACCGCGTTCTACTCGCCGGCTTCGACGGGTCTCGTGCCCGAGACGGTGCGGCCGGCCCTGCTCCAGCAGGCGAACGCGTTCATGAGCATCTCCCGTTACCTGGCCTTTCCGGTCGGCGCGGCGGCAGGAGGCACGATCGTGGCGACCGTCGGGAGCGGTTACGCACTTCTCGTAGACGCGGCGACGTATGCAACGAGCGCGCTCCTACTGAGCCGCATCCGTTTGCCAGACCGGGCGCGGACGGCGGCTTCTCCGAACTTCCTGCGAGAACTGCGCGAAGGGTGGCAGGCGTTCACGGAGCACACCTGGGTCTGGCTGCTCACGGGCTGGATCTCCCTGTACTTCCTCGTGACCTACGCACCGTTCTTCGTGCTTGGGCCTTACATCGCGAAGAACTCGCTGGGCGGCGCCACGGCCTGGGCGATCATCGTCACGGGCGAGGCGGTCGGAGCATTGGCGGGTGGCCTCCTCGGGCTCCGCGTGCGACCGCGTCGTGCCATGACCTCGATCGGCGCCCTCTTCATCACGACAGCACTGCAGTGCGCATTGCTGGCGATCCACGCGCCGGCGCTCGCAATCGGCGCCGCGGCCGTTCTCGCAGGCTTCTCCTTCTCTTATGGAACCGTGATCTGGGACACAGCCCTGCAGCAGACGATCGCACCCGAGAAGCTAGCCCGCGTCAGCGCGTACAACTGGATGGGCGCGATGGCCTTCCTGCCCGCCGGGTACGCGATCGCGGGGCCCGTTGCCAACGTCATCGGCATGTCGACGTCCCTCTGGATCGGTGTCGTCTGGATCGTCGTGACGACCTTGATCGTGATCTCGGTCCGCGACGTGCGGGACTTCCGTCTCGAGCCCCTCGAGCTGTCCGATGCAGAGCTCGCGCCCGCGGTCGCTGCCTCGTAGGCTTACCCGCGTGCCGACCGCTCCTGTTCCTCCCGACGTCGACGAGTTCCTCTCGCGCCCGAATCCGGCAGTCGTTGCGACGCTCCGTCCAGACGGCTCGCCACACACCGCGGCCACCTGGTACGACTGGGAGGACGGGCGCGTGCTGCTCAACATGGCTGAGACCCGCCTTCGCCTGCGGTTCTTGCGCCGCGACCCTCGTGCCGCCCTGACGGTGCTCGGCGACGGCAACTGGTACCGCCACGTCAGCCTCATCGGCCGCGTCGTCTCGATCGAGGAGGACCCAGACCTCGCCGACATCGATCGGCTCGCCGTTCGCTACACCGGGCAGCCGTATCGCCGCAGGGACGGCAAACGCGTCAGTGCATGGCTCGAGCCCGAGCGCTGGCACGGCTGGTCGAGCGGCGAGCCCTGGGGCTAGTGCCCCTGCCGGTGATGCTGCCGAGTCTCTGGGTCGTGAGCACCAAGCCAGAGGCCGCACTCAACCGCAGCAAGGCTGGTCTGCCTTGCTAAGGGCGAGGGTGGACTCTGGCGCCGCGTGATCGCGGGCCAGAGGCCGGCAAGTATTGCCGGTAGGGGCACAGGCACTTACCGAATCGCCTTTTCGTATGCGGCGACGTAGTCGCGCACCATCCGCTCAGGCGAGAACTCCTCCTCGACGTAGCGGCGCAGCTCGAACGGATCGAGATCGTCCGCAGCCGCGAGCGCGTCGGCCATCTGCTTGTAGTGGTCGACGATGATGCCGCTGCGACCGTCCTCGATCACCTCCGGGACCGCACCCCAGCGCGTCGCGATCACCGGTGTTCCGCAGGCCATCGACTCGATCATGACGAGGCCGAACGGCTCCTCCCACTCGATCGGGAACAGCGTCGCGCGCGCGTTCTGCAGCAGCTCCACCTTCTCCCCGTGCGTGACCTCGCCGAGGTACTCGATCCCGTCCACGAGGTGCGGTTCGACGAGCTCGTGGAAGTACTCGCGCTCCTTCGGCTCCTGCATCTTGCCGGCGAGCTTGAGCGGTAGGCCCGTCTCCATCGCGACCGCGACCGCGCGATGCGCTCCCTTGTCCGGACTCATCCGGCCGAGGAAAAGGAGGTACTCGCCGCGGTGCGGCTTGACGGGATAGACCGAGAAGTCGAGCGCGTTCGGACAGTTGGCGATCCAGTTCAGGTCCGGCTTCGGCTTGCGCTGGTTCATCGAGATCGAGATCAAGCCGACCTGTGGCGCGACGCGCGAGATCTTCTCGTAGATCAGGCCGGACTCGCCGTCGAGGGGCCCGTGCACGGTGTGGACGACAGGTGTCGACGTCGTCGCGCCGAGGGCCGCGCCGAGCATGCCCGTGTGGTCGTTGATGACGTCGAACTCGTCCGCTCGACCGAAGCAGGACAGCGCATGGTTCAGCTCCCAGAACGTGCGGAGTCGCCTGACGCAAACAGCGTGACGTCGTGCCCCGCATCGACGAGCCCGTCGGCGAGCAGCCACACGACCCATTCGATGCCCCCGTAGCCGATCGGCGGAACCGCGAACCACACCGGCGCGAGGATCGCGATCTTCACGATCATGCCTCTTCGACGCGGACTTTGCCGTCGTCGAGGCGCGCATCCCACAGCCGGTCGAACGCACGGATGCCCGAGAGCCTGATCGTCCCGGCCCACGACGGAAGCTCCAGCGGCGCAACGGTCTCGAGGGAGTGGCGCCGGCGATCCGGCTGGAGGCCGAGCAGCAGCTGAAGCAGCAGCACCGGCGTCCCCGCAGCCCACGCCTGCGGACGCGCTGCCGTCGGGTACGCGATCGGGAACGGCGTCTCGGACCGGCGCATGCCGGCGAAGACCTCGGGCAGCTGGTAGTTGAAGTGCTGCGCGGCGGTGAGCATGCGCTGCGTGATGCGCTGAGCCTCCGGCCAGCGCGCGTAACGCGCCAGTCCGGCGGCGATCAGCGAATTGTCGTGCGGCCAGACGGTGCCGTTGTGGTACGAGAGCGGGTTGTAGCCGGCGTCGCCTGTCGACATCGTCCTCACGCCCCAGCCCGACCAGAGCTCGTCTCCCATCAACTGGTCGACGACCGCGTCGACGCGGTGAGGCAGAACGATGCCGCTCCACAACAGGTGGCCGATGTTGGAGCAGAGGGAGTCGACCTTGCGCTTGTCGCGGTCGAGCGCGAGTGCGTAGTACCCGCCGCGCTCTTCGACCCAGAACGCATCGTCGAAGCGCCTGCGCAGCTCTTCCGCCTCTTGTTCCAGCCGTGTCGCGAGCTCCCGGTCGCGCCATACCTCGCGCGCGACCTCGGCGATGCGCCGCTTCGCATCGTAGACGTAGCCCTGCACCTCACACGGCGCAATCGGCGCATTCGCCAGGCTGCCGTCGTGGAAGCGCTGCGAATCCCAGGAGTCCTTCCACGACTGGTTCTCGAGCCCGCGCTCGGTGCGACGCTCGTACTCGACGAACCCGTCACCGTCCCTGTCGCCGTATTTGTCGATCCATTCGAGCGCCAGCATCGCCGGCCCCTTGAGATCTCGGACCAGCGCCGCGTCGTCCGTCCAGCGCCAGACCTCGGAAAGCAGGATGAGGTAGAGCGGTGTCGCGTCGGCGCTGCCGTAGTACCGCTCATGCCACGTGCGCGCGGCCTTTCCGTGCCGCACTTCGTGCACAATCTTGCCGGGCTCGGCGTCAATCGTGGGATCGTCCTCCTTCGCCTGGAGCTCGGCGAGCACTCCGAGCGCCGTGCGGGCGAGCTCCGGTCCGAAGACGAGTGTCTGCAGGCATGTGATGATCGTGTCGCGGCCGAAGACGGTCATGAACCACGGCACGCCTGCACCGGGAAGCTTCCCGATCCCGGCACCGTCCGACTGCATCCTCAGGGACGCAAGGTCTGAGACCGACTGGCCGAACGAATGGCCGAGTGCGTCCCACGTCGTCCTCAATTGGGGCACGCGCAGCTGCCACGCGGCGAGGGAGTCCCGGACCCGACCGACCTCTTCACCGAAGCGGCGGTGCGCGAACCGCGGGGCGACGAGCTCGCCGTCCGGCAGCGGAATCACTTCCACGTCCAGATTCCATCTTTCCCGCGGTTGCAGGGCGAGTCGGAACTTCACCGTGGAACCGTTCACCTCGCCGCGCTGGGAGAAGATCACCTGGGTCTTCACCGGAGCGTCACCGTTGTCCGAGATCAGGAACTGGTTGCGCTCCTCGTCGTACTCGTTGGGCCTCGGCTCGGGCAACGGCTTCGCACGCAGCGGATCGCCGAGCGCGAAATCGTAGTCCTTGACCGCGAAGATGTCGGCGAAGTCAGTGGCGACCTCGAGCTCGAAATCGAATTCGACCGGGTTCATCCCCTGGTTCTGGACGGCGAAGGAGTCCTGCATCCCCTCGCCCACGAAGCGCTCCCGACGGATCGAGAGCACGTCCTGGTCCAGACCGCCCGCGAGCGGGTTGCGCATGAAGAACGCGGCGGAGAAGTACTCGATCTTGTCCGAGGAGAGGAGCAGCGGACGGTTGCCGTTGATGGTCAGCCTGAAGCGCGAGAGGTAGCGCGTGTCTTCGGAGAAGAGGCCTTCGCCCTGGTGGTGGAGGTCACCGACCTCATCGCAGATGCAGAAGGTCGCGCCTTCGAGGATTCGCAGCTGTCCGGGCATCAGGTCTCGGTACGAACTATGCGCCCGCCGGAGGACTGCGCAAGGGCCTTCACGACGATCTCATCCACATTCATGTGCGGTGGCCGGGAAACCGCGAACAGGATGCAGCCCGCGATGTCGTCCGGGGTCATCGGCTCCACGCCTTCGTAGACCTTGCCCGCCGTCTCTGTGTCGCCGCGGAAACGGACGCGCGAGAACTCCGACTCCACGAGTCCGGCATCGACGGTCGTGATGTGGATCGGGCGGCCGAGCAGGTCTTCGCGCAACGCGTACGTGAAGCCGCGCACCGCGAACTTCGAGGCCACGTAGACCGCAGCCTTCTCGTACGCCTGCCGGCCGGCGATCGAGCCGATGTTGACGATGTGGCCGCCGTCGCGGATGTGCGGCAGGAAGAGGCGCGTCATGCGGATCAGGCCGTTCACGTTGGTCTCCAGAACCGTGCGCTCGTCCTCTTCAGTGCTCTCGTCGAAGAGGTCGCGGCCGAGCGCGAGCCCGGCGGCGTTGATCAGGATGTCGACGCCGGTCAGCTCGTCGGTGGCGGCCGTCACAAAGCGTTCGCAGCTGGCCGGATCCGTCACGTCCAGCTCGAGAGGTGTCAGCGGCGGCTGGATCCGTTCGACGCGGCGCGCACCGCCGACGACGCGTGCTCCTTCCCGGGCGAGGGCCAGCGCGGTCGCGGCGCCGATGCCGCTGGACGCGCCGGTGACGACGGCCGACTTTCCCTCCAGGCGGGGCACTGAGAGAGCCTAACGGCCGAGCGGACCGTGCCGCGCAACCGCCTCGCCGAGCTCGACCGTCCTGCTCGCTGGCTCGGCGTGTTCGACCTGAAGTGTTGTGTGCGTCAAGCCGAAACGCTCCGACAGAATCAGCTCGAGCCGGCGGCGCGCGGCGTGGCAGTCCGCACCGGGCGTCACCAGGACATGGGCGGAAAGCGCCGGGAAGCCACTTGTCACCGTCCACACGTGCAGGTCGTGCACCTCGACGACGTCCTGCTCGGCGACGAGCGCGCGCCCAATTGCATCGGGGTCCGCGTCCCCCGGCGCCCGCTCGAGAAAGATGAGCGTCGACTCACGGAGGAGCTGCACGCTCGACCAGAGCATGAGCGCCGCGACTGCGAGGCTCGCGATCGGGTCGAAGCGGTCCCAACCGGTCGCGAGGATGAGCCCCCCGGCAAGCGCGGCGGCGCCGAAGGCCGCGACATCCGTCAGGACATGGAGAAACGCACCACGGACGTTGAGGCTTTCGCGACTTGCGCGCGCGAGGACCAAGCTCGCGGCAATGCTCACCGCGACGCCACCGAGTGCGACCGCCAGGACGAGTCCGCCCCGCACGTCGCGTGGATCGACGAGCCGGTGCCCCGCCGACCAGACGACCCAGAGCGCGAGCAGCCCGAGGGTGATCCCGTTGGCCTGAGCGGCGAGGATCTCCAGGCGCGAGTAGCCGAAGGTCCAGCGGCCGGCTGCGGGTCGTGCGGCCATGGCGGACGCGACCAGCGCGAACGCGAGCGCGGCTGCATCGGTGAGCAGATGGCCCGCGTCGGCGAGCAGCGCAAGCGAGTGGCCGATCATGCCCGCGGCGATCTCCGCCGCCATCAGCAGCACGACGAGCAGGAGCGCGATCGTCAGCGCTCGGCGGTCGGTAACCAGCCGGTGTTCGTGTTCGTGGGCCGTGCGGAGAGGTTAGTCGGTGGCATCCACCGGAACGTGCCACGGGCCCTGCCGGCGGCCGCCGGTCCGCTCGATCGCCCGCATTCCCGGCAAGAAGAATGCACTGAGGGTCACGGCGGCACCGAGCGCCGCGGCTCCGACCAGGGTCGCGCGGGCACCGAAGACCGCCGCCACAGGCGCCGTCAGCGCGAACGAGAGTGGCAGGAGGCCGATCGAGATCAGCCAGTCGAGGCTCGAGACCCGCCCCAACATCGATCCGGGAACGTGATGCTGCTTGATCGTCGCCCAGACGATCGTGCCTGCCGCCTCGAGCGCGTTGAAGACGAGGCAGACGAGCATCAACTCCCACGCCACATTGGCGATTCCGTACCCCGCGATCGCGAGCGTCGCAATCGTCCAGGTCAAGTACATGACCGTTACGTCCCTGCGCGGATGCCCACGGTGTCCCATGAACGCCGCGCCGCCGACGGCTCCGAGCCCACCGGCCGCCAGCACGAGCCCCAGTGTGCCGGCAGACGCGTGCAGCTCGTTCTTCACCAGGAAGGGGAGGAGCACCTCTGTTGGGCCAAGAAACACGAGATAGGAGATCGCCGCGGAGAGGAGCGTGCCCCAAAGCCACACGCGCCGGCGAACGAAGCGGAGGCCCTCCTTGAGCGCAGCGAGGTTGGACGAATGGACTTCGACGTGCCGGCCCGCGCGCCGCGGCATCGCCAGCACGGCCACGAGGCAGGCCGCGAACGAGGCAGCGTCGATCGCGAAGGCGATCCCCGCCGACGCGGCCACCAACACTCCACCCGCAACGGGACCTACGAGCCTCATGGCGATCGGCCGCACGAATTGGTCGAGCGCATTGGCCGCCGGCAGGTCCGACTTGGGCAGCAGCTCCGGCAAGATCGCCTCGAAGGCAGGCATGAAGAAGGCGGTACCGACGCCGTAGACCGCAACGAGGGCGACGAGCTCCCAGAAGCGGAGGGCGCCCATCAGGACGAGAGCCGCGAGGACGGCGACGGCGACAGCGCGGAGACCGTCTGCCCAGGCCATGACGACCCGCCGGTCGCGCCGGTCGCTGACGACGCCGCCGATCAGCAGGAACGCAATCGTCGGGATCGTCATGCCAATCCCCACGATCGACAATGCGGCGGGCGCATTCCAGAGGGAGTAGCTCTCCCACGCGATCGCGATGAGGAAGATGCCGTCGCCGATCAGCGAAATCGTCATCCCCGTCCAGAGGATCCGGAAGTCACGGTGCTTCAGTGGCGAGAGCAGGTTGCCACGACCAAACCCTCCCGGCCGGTCGAGCGCTTCGTGACTATGCTGCATTGGAGGCTGCTGACGACTCGACGTCTTCCTGAGTCGACGCGCCGGCAACCGTGAGGAACTTCGTCAACGCATCCGAATCCATCGGACGGGCGAAGAGAAATCCCTGCCCGAGCTCGCAGCCGAGCTCTTCGAGCGAGCTGGCCTGCTCGGGAAGCTCGATTCCTTCAGCGACGACCTCGAGCGAGAGGCTCGTGCCGAGCGCGATGATCGCCGAGGTCAAGGTGCTGTTTTCCTCCGCCCCGACGAACGATCGGTCCATCTTCAGAATGTCGACGGGGAATCGGCTGAGATAGCTGAGTGACGAGTAGCCGGTTCCGAAGTCGTCCATCGCCAATCGAATGCCAAGCGCCTTGAGCTCGTGCAGCTGCATCATCGCGAAGTCGGTGTCGGTGAGCATCAGCGACTCCGTGATTTCGAGAACCAGCGCGGCCGCCGGTAGCCCGGTGACGTCGAGCGCCTCGCGCACGTCGGCAATGAGCGTCTCGGACTGCAGCTGCCTGACGGAGAGGTTCACACTCATCGTCAACCCTTCGGTCCGCGGGAAGGTCTCCCGGAGACGAGCGCCTTCGCGGCAGGCCGTTTCCAGGATCCATCGTCCCATCGGGATGATCAAGCCCGTCTCTTCGGCCACCGGGATGAACTGGATCGGGGGGATCGTTCCGCGCGTGGGATGGTTCCAGCGGACGAGAGCCTCGACGCCGAGAATCTCGCGGTCGACGAGCCTCACGACCGGTTGGTAGTGCAACTCGAGCTGATCCATGGTCAGTGCGTGCTGCAGATCCGATCGCAGCTCGAGTCGCTCGACGACGCGCTCGTGCATCGTCGGCTCGAAGACGCGGTAGCTGCCCTTGCTGTCGCGCTTGGCCATGTACATCGCCACGTCGGCATTGCGCAGAAGCTCCGAGGCTTCCGGCGTGTCGAGGTCCTCGCCGACCAAGCAAATCCCGACGCTCGCACGCGGAAACACGTTCTTGCCTTCGATCTCGATGGGAAGGTCGAGCGCTCGCAGAATTCGGGCCGCTGCGTCGGCGGCGTCCGACGAGCCGGACACACCGTCGAGGAGAACGGCGAACTCGTCTCCCCCGAAGCGTGCGACGGTGTCGCCAGGGCGAACGGCGATCTTCAGCCGACGGCCGACCTCCTGCAAGACCTCGTCTCCCGCCGCGTGACCGAGACTGTCATTCACGGTCTTGAAGTCGTCCAGGTCGATGAACATGACGGCGATCTCGTGCACGCCGCGCTGAGCGCGCATCAGCGCGTGCTCGACGCGGTCGGAGAACAACGCGCGGTTGGCGAGCTTCGTCACCGGGTCGTGGAAAGCTTGATGCGCGAGCTGCTCCTCGAAAGCCTTACGTTCGCTGACGTCGCGGCAGTTGAGCACGATGCCGCGGACGTGCTCGTCATGGAGCAGGTCGGTGTGCTGGACCTCGAACCTCAGCGTCGCACCGTCCCGGTGACTGACCGAGCACTCGATCGTGTGCGCCTCGGCGTCGCCCGAACCGTCGATCGCGATCAATTGCGCGAGCAGGGGCCTGTCGGTCTCGCTCAGAAGCCGGTCGAAGCGCGTTCCTTCGACCTCGTCCACGCGGTATCCGAGCAAACGCTCGATCGACGGGCTCTGGTACGTGATGAGGCCGTCGGCGTCCAGCACCGTGATCAGGTCGCTGGAGTGCGCAACGAGGGAGCGGAAACGGGCTTCGCTCTGGCGCCGATGGAGATCCTCCGCCAGCGACGCGCCTTCGACCGCGAGCGAGACCTGCGTCGCGAGGGCGCCGAGGGCGTCTATGAGGTCGCGCGTCAGGCTCACCGGCGACGAGATGACGATTGCACCGCGGACTGCCCCGCGAACGGTCAGAGGGGCGACGATCGTCGTCTGCCCTTCGGGGAGCCTCAGGTCCCCTCGTACGTAAGGGGGCGGTTCAGCGTGCAAAACGCGAAGCGAGCCCGAGCGCTCCAGCAGGAGCCACTCACACGTTCCCTCGCCGACTCGGCCGCCCGTGGCGCCGTCAGACGAGGCCTCGACGACCGCGACGCCTTCCGACACGAGGACGAGTCGCACGGGCGGCTCGGCGGCGAGGAGGCGATGGACTGCGGAGATGGCGGCCTGTGCGACCTGCTCGTGACCGGCTGCGGCCACGAGCTCGACGCCTGCCCCGCGTAGAGCGCGCTCGCGCGAGACCACGCGCGCTTCCTGGCGCACGAGGCCGGCCATTCTCGCGACGACCAGCAGGAAGAGGACGGCGGAGGCGATGATGAGAACGAGAACGTCGGGGTTGCCGAGCGACTGGACGAACCGGATTCCCGGCGCGATCAGACAGGCGCTGCCAAGCAGCGTGAGCCGCAGCGGAGTCAGACGCGTTCCGAGCTCCGGCGCTCCCTCCTCGAGCGAGCGCATCGACGGATGAAGCGCCGCGGCGCCCCAGAGCAGGTAGTAGAGAATCCAACCGGCGTCGAAGATCAGCTGGTGGTTGTAGGTGTCTTTCAGGAGCGCGTAGTTGTAGGCCGAATCCGTGGCCATCAGGCAGACGATGCTGCCGACGAGGAACCAGAACGCAGGCGTGCGCTTGCCGGCATCGACTGCAAGCCTGATCGCAGCCGCAAGCAGGAGAACGTCGCCGAGTGGGTACGCGACCGACACCGCGTTGGCCAGCACGGTCAGGCCCGTGAGATGGATGTTCGGGGCGATCAGGAAGACCCAAGACAGAAGACCGATACCAATCGTGAGGATCAGTGCGTCGATGAGCGCGGTTCGGTCGGGCCGCGGATTGCGTCGCTTGATGAGGATGAACAGCCCCGCCATCAGCACGGGATAGACGGTCAGATAGAGGGCGTCGCCGATCGACGGGAACCCAACGTCCGCTCCCAGCAGCTTGGGATAGCTGTACGTGTAGAGGTCGCCGCTGAAGAACAGGAACTGCCCTGCCGCGAAGAGCCACCAGGCCGCACGAGCGCGAGGCTTGTGCATTCGGATTCCGACGACGATCGCGACCACGCCGGAAAGGCCGAGCGCGTTGATCAGCGGGCCATTTCCGGCCAGTGGCGGGGCGAACAGATACAGGCTCGTGAGAACGCCGGTCCCGGCCAGGTACCAGACCCAGACCTGGTCGCGCGGGGTTCCAGGTAGAGCGAGCCGAAGGCGAGCGACGCTCATGCGGCGCGCTCGCTCGTGCGTGCCGGCTGCAGGTCGAACACGTTCACCAGCCGGCCGACCACGTCGATCAACTGCTCGATCTCGGCGTCGGTGTTCGCGGCCGTGACCTGGATGCGGAACCCGACCTCGCTCCTCGGCACGAGCGGATACGCGGCAAGCGTCACGTAGATCCCGTTGTCGAAGAGGAACCGCCCGACGGCGTCGATGTCCTCGTGACGCGCGAGCGGCACCTCGATGATGGGGAATCCGGATCGATTCGGCGTGTGCACTCCCAGGCGGTCGAGCTCGTGGAGCACGGCTGCCGTCTTGCGCCAGAGATCGGCGCGAATGGCGTCACCGCGTTTTTCGTTCACGTCCAGGCCGACGAGGACCGTCGCGAGGGACGCGATCGGAGACGGGCCGGAATAGAGATACGGCGGAGCGGCGGTCTTCAGCAGACGCTTCAGCTCCGGTGGGCACGTCAAGAACGCTGCGAGCGACGAGTACGCCTTCGACAACCCCGAGACGAGTACGACGTTGTCGTACGTCTCGCCGGTATAGCGGACGATGCTGTTCCCGCGGTTTCCGTACGGGCTGAGCTCGTCGTCGCTTCGCTCGCCGATGACACCGAACCCGTGGGCGTCGTCGACATACAAGAGCGCGTCGTAGTCGCGGGCAAGCCGGGCGAACGCAGGCAGGTCGACCGCATTGCCGGTCATGCTGTTCACCCCGTCGACGCAGATCAGACGAGGCGACGGGCCGTTCTCCTTGAGGAGCCGCTCCAGATCATCAGCGTCCTCGAAGAGGAACCTCTTCACCGTCGCACCTCGGGCGCCCGCGAGCTGGCAGCCCTCGTAAATCGTCTTGTGCGCTCGGGATTCGACGTAGACCGTGCCGCTGCCCGCGAGCACCGGAATCACGGACATGTGGATCAGCGTGATCGTCGGCAGCACTAGGGTGTCCTGGGCGCCGACCAGCGCGGTGAGGCGTTCCTCGATCTGCGAGTAGAGCACCGGACTGCCAAGCAGGCGCGACCAGCTCGGGTGCGTTCCCCACTTCTCCAGATACGCGGGGACGGCCTCGATGATCTCCCTCTCGAGGTCGAAGCCCAGGTAGTTACAGGAGGCGAAGTCCGCGAGCCACTTGTCTCCGACGCGAATCATGCGACCATCGATCTCCTCGATCACCGCATCGCTCATCGGGTGGGAGCGCCCGAGCTCGTCGAGGTCATGGCAGGCTGCCAGCCACCTGTCGATCCAAGCAGGAGCCGCCAACGCGGCCCCGGGGCCGGCGGATGCGCGCGCAGTCACTCAGGCACCATCGGCCGGATGCGACTTGATCTTGAGGGTCCGGGCGCGGTCTCTGACAACAGGAGTCAACACGCCCTCTGGGTACCTAGGCGGAGCCACTCCTGACGTTCGACTCGTACACGCTTTCGGCGACCTGCTGGAGAAAGCGAGCCTGCCGAGCTTCGATGCCGGCTGTGAAGCGGCTCCGAGCCGGGTCGCGTCCGGTGAGCGCTGCGTAGAACAGGCACGCTGCAAGGTAGGAACCGCTCCGGCCGGGATGGTGGCCGTCATCCGCCCAGAGCTCGAGACCCGGTTCGCGCCGAAGCGCCTCCGCCCAGGCCAGACCGGCGGGCGCGACCCGGGCACCTAACTCGGCGCCAAGCTTCGAGTAGCCCTCTGTCAGCCTCACCTGCATCTCGGCGTACGTGTCATGCGGGACATTCCAGCGGTCACCGAGCGCGTAGCCCCACGTCATGAAGAGGAGGGTCCGGGCGCCGGAAGCGGCGATCTTCTCGTGGAGGTCGCGCGCGAACGGATAGGTGGTGCGACGCCACTGATCTTCGGAGAGCGACAGCAGCCAGCTCTTCTCCTGGAGCACGACCACGTCCCACTTGACGTCGCGCAGAAGCTTCGTCAGCCCGCCGTCCTTGTCAGCCTGCCGGAGGCTCCATCCGGGTGCGGCGTACTCGACGGAATAGATCGGCGTTGCTCCGGGGTCCGCGGCCGCCAGGTCGTGCACGAGCGCCGGCAGTGAGTTCTCGAAGGTGAAGCTGTTGCCGACGAACAGCACGCGCAGGCCGGGCCGGTCGCTGCGCGCCAGAGCAAGGTCTCCCCGCAGCGTCGGACCAAACAGAGAGCGTGCGAGCCCGAGGTGGACGAGCCCGGAGTAGGCGGTGAGCCCGAGCACGATCCCTGCCACAGCGCAGGCGAGCAGTCTCAGGGTGCGGCGCATACGGCATGGATCGGCAGCGGTCAGACGGCGCTTGACCCTGGCCGACCGTCGCGTTCAATCCGAGCGCAGGTCTTCTAGCTCAGGCGAGTCCTGTTTAAGGGGCGAGTCCTCTGACGGCAACCGAACGCACTGCGGCCAGGCGCTCGGCAGGGACCCGCCCCTCGAGGTCTATTCCGCAGGATCGTCTGAATCCCTAGGCGATTCCGAGATCAACAGCCGGCGTTTCTCGCTATGTCGGATGGCAGTTTTCAGCGCTGAACCGCAGGACCGGGTGGAGCTCGATGTTGTTCGGAGCGACGCCGACCTGCGGTGTCCCATGCGCAAGGTCGAAGAAGCCGACGCCCTCGAGCGCCGCCGTTCCGGTCAGATCTCGCGGGTTTGCCTTCGTGGTGCGCGTCCTCCAGGTGGGTACGCCGCAGAGTGACGCAAAGTCGTCCCTGGCCTGTTTCATCTCATCCTCGTGCTCTGAGTCCTTCGCACCCTTGCAGAGGGTATTGGGGAACTCGACGATCATCTTCCGGTCGTACTTGTCTGCGATCACCAGATGGATGTCACCGTCCTCCTCGATCCGCGCATTGACGACTTGCACTCCGATCACCCGGTAGATGGTGAGCTCGACGTGCTTCCCGTCCGGGTCGCGTGCAGTGTGGGCACCGACATGCGGGTCGACGCGACCGGTCAGGTACTCGATTGTGTGCCGCCTCGGCGTGTCGTAGCGGACGAGATTGGCGCCGGGGGTGTCGCTCAAGGTCTTGACGTCCCAACGATGATCGCCGCCGCAAAGGAGTGCGCGAGCCGGAGCAGCCGTCGAGCGTGCGACGAGGACGGTCGAAAGAGCGGCGGCGACGATCGCCGCGGCGGCGACGGCAAGCCGCGCGCTTCGTCTCATGGGGATGAGTCAAGCACCCGGCGCCAGGCGCGTCCAGAGCCGCTCCAACCGTTGGTGATGGGCGGTGACTGGATCGATCCGCCGACCTCCTGCTTGTAAGGCACCGTTTCCCGTACTGCGCTGTTACGCCCCGTGTCGGTGCGTACCGCTATTTCGACTCAGGAAGCGGGCTTGTTCGAGCAGAAGGACACAGCGGGCGCCTTCGAGCGCTCGGTGCGCGGCGGGTTGCACCCGGATTGGCGGGCAACCGACGTAGGCTGAGGGCCGTGCGTGCGGTTGTTGTCGGAGCAGGGATCGGCGGGCTCGCGACGGCGATCGCCCTCGAACGGGCGGGCGCCGAGCCGATCGTGATCGAGCGCGCGCCGGAGCTCCGCGAGGCAGGATTCGGGCTCGTCGTCTCCGCGAACGCCGTCACCGCACTGCGCTCCCTCGGGCTCAGCGACGCAGTCGCCGCAGGCGGAAGCAGGGTGCGGCGGGCCGAGATTCGCAATCCGCGCGGCGATCTGCTGACGCGGATCGACTACGAGGCGCTCGGGTGGGAGACGTATGGGATCCTCCGAAGTGAGCTCCAGCAGGTGATGCTGAGGGCGGTGCCGGTCGAGCGTCTGCGCCTCGGGACGACCTGCGTCGGCGCAACCGAGGACGGCCGGGCGCTCCTCGACGATGCGGACCTGGTTGTCGGAGAAATCGTCGTCGGTGCCGACGGCATCCGCTCGACGGTGCGGAGGTCGCTCTTCGGCGAGGAGCCGCTGCGCTACGGCGGACATCGCGCCTGGCGAGCGGGGGCTCGCTTCGATGACGAGCGCGTCCGTGACCGCTTCGTCGAGGTCTGGGGCGTCGGCGGCGGCTTCGGGTTCGGGCCTGCCGGGGACGGCCGCGTGTACTGGTACTGCTTCGAGGCCGTGCCTGAAGGTGCGCCCGCACCCGAGCGACCACGAGACGAGTTCCTCCGCCGTTACGGCACTTGGTTCGACCCCATTCCGGCGCTGATCGAGTCGACGGAACGAGACGCCATCGAGCCGACGTTCACGTACGACCGCCCGCCTCGCCACACCTGGGGCCGAGGCCGCGTGACGCTGCTCGGCGACGCCGCGCACCCAATGAAGCCGAACATCGGCCAGGGAGCGGCGCAAGCGCTCGAGGACGCTGTCGTGCTCGGCTCCTGCATCGCGGGAAGGGCCGACCCCGAGGACGCCCTTCGCACCTACGAGCGCCGGCGCGTGCGGCGTGCGAGTAGCGTAGTCCGCGCGTCTCGCCAGGCCGGACGTGTCGCAGAGGTTCGCTCTCCGGTCGTCGCACGCACGCGCGATGCAGTCATGAAGGCAATGCCCGACCGCCTTACGATTGCGCAGCAGCGGCGGATCGTTGAGTCTCGGCAGTAGCTCTCCGTGGAACCCGACAAACACGAGCGTGTTCCGCTCAGCGTCGCCGCGCCGAGGTCCGCGCACCGCCGAGTTCAGTGGTCGGAACTTGGCAGTGCGCAAACCAGCCGCTGATCTCCGCTCCGCCGCTCAGCCCTGAGCGTTGTGTGGGCAAGGATCGCTTGGCTCCGGATTCCAGCCGCTCCTTGCGGTGCTGTTGATTCCGGGGAAGTTCCTCTCGCGCCCGCCGACATACAAGCGGCACCGCAGCTTCCTACTGAAGGCCGCCGCAGCGATACCGGGTTGCGCGGCGGTTTGCCGATGGTTCACCAGCGTGCCCGGGGACTGCCTACGCAGTTTCCTGCACGAGAGCAGAGACCATCCGAATGAGGAAGAACCCAAACCGTGGGTTCTGGTAGTAGAGCTCGAGCACCTTGTCCTTGGTGATCGCGTAGAGCCCGCAATCGTCTTCGCACACCGCACTCACCGACCGGACGCTCTGGGGCGCGAACAAGCCGACCTCGCCGAAGACCGCTCCCTTCGAGAGACGCCTTCCGACTTCAGGAAAGAAGATGCTCCCCTTCTCGATCAGGTACAGCTTGTCCGCGGCGTCGCCTTTGCTGAAGAGCGTCTCGCCCTTCGGATGCATTTCGCTCCGCATGTATGGGATCAAGGACTCGAACGTTTCACTTTTGGTCGCCGCGTTCACGGCGTTGATCAGTCTTTTGATCTGGCGCAGGCGAAGCACGTTTACTCGTGATCGCGACGACCCTGAGCGGGATCATCGTCTTCATGAAGAACGACGAGAACACAAGGAGGGCGGCAACCCATGCTGCAATGACGATCAACATTGGGGGCACCTCGCTTCCCACATTGATAAGGACGACTCGCTCGGCCTGAACTTTCTCACCGCGATCGCCTTCACGAAAGGCCGCAGAAACGAGACCGGCTCCGCGCAGCGGACCTGGGGAAGTGGGCGGAACTTGTCAGTGCGCAAACCACCCGTTGCTATTGGCTGAGCCAGTTCGTGTGCGCGGAGGCCGGCCGTAGAATCGCTATCCGTGGCCGTCGAGCTGCGCAAAATTACCAAGGAGACAGTGCGTGCGATTTGCGACCTAAAGGTGGCAGACGAGCAGCGCGGACTCGTTGCGCCGAATGCGCTCTCGATCGCCGAGGCGCACTTCGTCCCGACGCATTGGATGCGGGCGATCTACGCGGACGAAGAGCCCGCAGGGTTCATCCTCACGCATGAGGATCCGGCGGAAGAGACGTATTACCTGTGGCGGTTCATGGTCGATGAGCGCTACCAGCGTCGCGGCGTCGGCCGGCGAGCGATGGAGTTGCTGCTCGAACGCTGGCGCGCCCTCGGAGCAGCCGCGGCGACGCTGAGCGTGGTCCCGACGAATCCCGGTGCAATCACTTTCTATGAATCGCTCGGCTTCCGTCTTGCGGGAGAAGAGCATGGTGGCGAACTCGTCATGCGGCTGGAGTTCGAGCCACTCGGCAGCTAGACGAATTGGCGTGGACGCGTGAGCTTTAGGCCGCTCCTCGCGGAGCGCTCGCCCGGAGGAGGTTGTCTGCACGAAAGCCGATGGGCGGAACTTGTCAGGGCGCAAACCACGCAACCTTCGAGGCAGAACCCATTTGCATGGCTTGTTGAGTCGCACGGCCCGAGGCTCACGAGCGTCCTCCTAGGGGCCGCAGCCGGAGCCTTTCTGACTCGGCTGCTAGAGCCGCTTCGGGTCGACGATCGGCGGAAGCTCGCCCGGCGCGGTGCAGCCCTTCGAAGATTCTGACGTTCATGAACGCGGTCTCCGGCCGCGCCCCATCTCGTAAGGCGTGCATCCACGATCGGCGACGACGGCGTCGACGACGTCGCGGAACTATCGGAGCGAATCCGGGCTGACTTGCTGCCCCGTGCTCCTCTTCGTACGCTTGACGGCATGCACTGTCCGGTCTGCGGCGAAGAAAATCCAGCCCACGCACGCTTTTGTCTCGCGTGCGGGTCGCCGCTCGCCGAGACCGCACCGGCGCCCACGGAGGAGCGCAAAGTCGTTTCCGTCCTCTTCGTCGACCTTGTCGGGCACACTGCGCGCTTCGACCAGGCTGACCCCGAGGATGTCCGCGACCGCCTGAAGCCGTACCACGCCAGGGTCAAGCGGGAGCTCGAGCGCTTCGGCGGCACGCTCGAGAAGTTCGTCGGCGACGCGGTGATGGCCGTCTTCGGTGCGCCGCTCGCACATGAGGACGACGCCGAGCGCGCGGTCAGAGCCGGTCTGCGCGTTCTCGAAGCGATGCAGGAGCTGGGCGTCGACGTGCGTGTTGCTGTGAACACGGGTGAGGCGGTTGTCTCGCTTGGTGCGCGACCGGACGAGGGCGAGGGGATCGTCGCCGGAGACGTCGTCAACACCGCCTCACGTTTACAGGGCGCCGCACCCGTCGGCGGGCTCGTCGTCGGCGAAACGACGTTCCGTGCGACGAGACACGTGATCGAGTACGGGGAGCTCGAGCCCGTCACGGTCAAAGGGAAGGCAGGCCCGCTGCCACTCTGGCGCGCGCGCGCAGCGCGCAGCCGCTTCGGTGTGGACGTCGAGGCGGCGGCCGCAACGCCGTTCGTCGGCCGCGACGGCGAGCTCGGCCTGCTCGAGCAGAGCTTCGCGCGCACCGTTTCGGAGGGACAGATCCAGCTCGTGACGATCGTCGGCGAGCCGGGGGCGGGCAAGAGCGCCGAGCTACGCTGGCATGTCGACGAGCTGCCTGACCTCGTTCGCTGGCGGCAAGGTCGCTGCCTTCCGTACGGCGACGGAATCACGTTCTGGGCTTTGGGCGAGATCGTCAAGGCCGAGGCCGGGATCCTCGAGTCGGATGCCCCCGACGAGGTGTCGCGCAAGCTCGTTGCGACGGTCGAAGATCTGGCCCAGGACGAAGAGCGAGACTGGCTGACGACCCGACTCGCGCCGCTCGTCGGAGGTGAGGCAACGCTGGCGGCGGCGGCGGATCGGTCCGAAGCGTTCGCGGCGTGGCTCCGCTTCATCGAAGCCGTCGCTTCGCGCCAACCGCTCGTCATCGTGATCGAAGATCTGCACTGGGCCGACTCGGCGATGGTGGAGTTCGTCGAACACATCGTCGACTACGCAACTGCGGTGCCTCTGCTCGTCATCTGCACCGCGCGGCCTGAGCTCTACGACGATCAGCCGGGCTGGGCGGGCGGAAAGCGCAATGCGACAACGATCTCGCTGCCGCCGCTCTCGTCTGACGAGACAGCGCGGCTCGTGTCGGCGTTACTCGCGCAGGCAGTCCTGCCGGCGTCGACGCAGGCCGTCCTTCTCGAGCGCGCGGGCGGTAATCCGCTCTACGCTGAGGAGTTCGCCCGAATGCTCGCGGATCGCGGGCTGATCCAGCAGCGCCAGCTTGTCGTCGAGCTGCCCGAGGGCTTCGAGATCGCAGTGCCCGAGACCGTGCAAGCACTGATTGCGGCGCGCATCGACACTCTGCCTTCGGATCGCAAAGCACTGCTGCAGGACGCGGCTGTCGTCGGCAAGGTGTTCTGGTCCGGAGCAGTCGCGTCCATCGGCGGCCGCGACGAGAAAGAGGTCGCCGACCGGTTGCATCAGCTCGCGCTCAAAGAGCTGATCCGGCGCTCGCGAAGCTCCTCCATGGAAAGGCAGACGGAGTATGCGTTCTGGCACGTGCTCGTCCGCGACGTCGCGTACGGCCAGATTCCCCGCGCCGAGCGCGTCAAGAAGCATCGAGCCGCCGCAGAGTGGATCGAGCAGACCGCGCGGGAGCGCGTCGCCGACCACGCTGAGCTCCTCGCCTACCACTACGAGCAGGCACTCGACCTCGCAACTGCCGCGGGCATGGAAGACGAGATCGAGCAGATCCGCGCGAGTGCCGCGCAGTGCCTCGTTCTCGCCGGCGACCGGGCGATCGCACTCGATCGCGCCCGCGCTGAAACCTATTACCGCCGTGCTGTGGATTTACTCGAAGCGGGCTCTGACCGCGGGATTGCCTTATCGAAGCTTGCCCAGGCGATGCTCGCCGGCGGCCAATTCGAGGACGCAGAGACGCTCCTCGAGCAAGCTGTTCAGGAGCTCGTAGCGGACGGCAACGTGCTGGCCGCGGGGCAGGCGATGGCGCTTCGGTCGGTGCCCGCCGAGCAGCGCGGCGACCCCAAGGCCGCCGAACGCCTCGCAGCGGAGGCGATCGAGCTGCTCGAAGGCGAGCAGCCGGGGCGCGAGCTTGCGGCCGCCTACACACAGGCCGCGCTGAACTTCATGCTCAGCTCGAGGCCGGGAGACGCCGTTCGCTTCGCAGAGAAGGCGATTCCGCTTGCGGATCGCTTCGGCGTCCACGGTGCGGCCGTGCGTGCGCGACAAGCCCGCGGATGCTCGCGCTGCGTGGCCGGCGACATGGGTGGGCTCGATGATCTCGAGGAATCGCTTCGCCTCGGCCTCGAGCTCGGCTTGGGCGTCGAGACGGCCCACGCGTACCAAAACCTCGGACACCTGAGCTGGTACGAGCACGGACCCGCGCGGGCGCTCGAGCTCGAGCGAATGGCCGTGGACTTCGCGGAGAGCCGCGGCTTGGGGCAGCAGGCGCACTGGGCCCGCTTCGAGCAGCTGAAATTCCTGTTCGACCTCGGCGCGCTGGACGAGCTCATGCGAACCGGGCAAGAGGTACTTGCCTGGGAACGCATCCACGGTGAGACGACGGTCCGCGCCGCGTTGCTCGGCTACACGGGATTGGGGCTCTTCCTCCGCGGCGACATCGTGGGCGCGGCGCGGCTCGCGGAGGAGGCGCTGCCGGTCGGGCGCGCGAGCGAGGACGCGCAGATGCAGCTACCTGCACTGACCCTTGCGGCTCTCCTCCAGGAGGAGAGTGGAAATCTCGATCGTGCAGTGGAGCTGGTCGAGGAGCTCCGAACGGTGACGTTGCCAGAGCCGGTGACGCGTTCGACGAGCCTCCCCGACGCAGTGCGGATTTCTGTCGCCGCCGGTGCGACTCAGTTGGCTCGCGATCTCGTCGAGGAAACGAAGACGCCGGCTCGACGAACGCGCCACGCAATCCAGGCCAGCGAGGCGATTCTCACCGAAGCGCGCGACGACCTCGACGAAGCCCTCCGGCTGTACGGCGAGGTTGCCGAGCGTTGGGCCGAGCACGGCGTGCCTGCGGAACACGGGCAAGCGCTTCTCGGGGTCGGCCGGTGTCTCGTTGCGAGCGGCGAGCCGGCTGCGGGTGCGTCGACATTTGCGGAAGCCCGCTCGATCTTCAGCCGCATCGGCGCGCAGCGCTTCGTCGTGGAGACCGACGTTCTTCTCGCTGGGGCTACGGCATTGAGCTCGTAACCCGGGTTACAGGTGCGCCCTCGC
>WNGD01000604.1_pt1 | contig 38697 bp, 33 predicted proteins | sample 5400671 | NCBI WGS metagenome assembly WNGD01 (sample SAMN13153369, study PRJNA577476) | soil metagenome | isolation source: 40 cm soil or saprolite under grassland replicate 2 | place: USA:California | collected 2016-06-15 | reverse complement strand
CCTTATGTGCGTCCTGCCAAACGAACCGTTCGGAAAAAGCCTCGTCATCCTCGACGCACTGATCCCTTTGATTTCCGGTTTTTCCCTCTTCTTTTAATTTAATTGTCGCGGATAGCTGCAAGCTGGTCCCTACCCCGATGGATACTCAAAAAATGTGTCGGCGAGAGAAACTCCCGCCGGGCCGGAGGGGCGTAAAGCCCCTCCCTACTGAGGCACAGGGCTAGCTCCCGAGCGCCTCTAGAAGGAGGTCGCCCTCTTCGGGAGAGATGCGGCCCTCGGCGATCATGCGCAGGATGGCCTCGCGCTCCTGCTCAGGGTTCACGGGCGGCTCGGGCGCGGCGTCGGCGGTTGGCGGCTCGGCGGGCTCGCTCTGGGCGACGTTTTCTTGCGCCGGCGACTCCCACGTCGCCGGCGCATTCGGCTGCGGTGGCGTGGGCGGCGTCCCCGGCTTCGGCGGCATGGGCGGATTTGAAGGCACGTGAAGATTCTTTAACGCCTGCTCAACAGCCTGCAATGCGCCCTGAACGCCCTCAGCGGCGGCCTGGCGGGCCTGTTCTATAATAGCATCGATGCGCTCAGGGCCCATCTTCCACTCGCGATCGTTGATGCGCACATTGAAGTAGGGGTCGTGCTCTCCGGCTCTTCGCCACCCATGTTCGGCGTGGCGACGACGCTCTTCGGCCTCACGCTGTGCGCGACGCGCCTGCTCCTTCGCGGCGGCGACGCTGCCGGCGACATCCGAGCCGATCGACGAAGTAGCTTCGTGGACCGCTTCCGATATATCGCGGCCCAGGTTGCGACCGAAGCGATCCATCTCGCGTCCAAAGTCGGCCATCTCGCGCCCAAAATCGCGCCCGAAATTGCCCCAGTCGCTCCCAGAGCTTCCCCAATTACTACTAGAGCTGCTCCAGCTTCCGTGGCTGCTCGTGCTGCCCCCCATACTGCTGCTACTGCGTGGATGTGCGTTGCCACGCAGACTGAGATCGCCGCCCACGTTTAATTCGAGCAGCGCGGAGCCCTCGCCGTAGACCAGGTTGACGAAATTGCCAGCGAAGTTCGAGACGATAGAGCGTCCGCTGACATCGCCACCGACATGGGCGCGAATAGTGAGATTAACCTCATCCGGCAAGACGATACGCGCGTCGCTGCCGACGGTTATGCGCGTCTTGCTTCCCGCCGGGAATGCCGCCTGCAGGTGCAGATCGGAGCCGACGTTGCCCGCGCTAACACTACCACCGATACCCTTGAGCTGTGCATCGGAGCCGACATTACCCACGCGCAGGTCCCCACCTACGCCAAGGATATGCGCATCGCTGCCGACATGGCCCACGCTCACATCGCCCTGAATGTCGCGCAACTCGCAGTCGCTACCGATGTTGCTGATCTGCACGCGCGTGGCTCCGATCACCCGTAGATCGTTGCCGACGTTGCCGAGCGTCAATTCGGCAGCGGCGCTTCCCTGCACCACGCAATCGTTGCCCACATTGCTGGCCTGCAGGCGCGCCACACCGCTGACGACGAGGTCGTTGCCGATATTCTCCAGCGACACATCGGCGTTGCCATCGCTCTGAAGCTGGCAGTCGTTGCCAATGCTGCCGCCACGTAGTACCGCGATACCGTTTTTCGCGTTCAGGTCGCCACCCACCCTGCCAACCGATGTCTCCTGGGTCTCCTCCAGCCTCAGATCGCCGTCCACCTTCTCAAGTTCCAGGCGCGCGACCGCTAGAAATGCGGCATCGCCACCGATCTTGCCGCCGACGCGCACCAGGGGCGCCTGCTTCACGATGAGGTCGCCTGCAATATCGGTCAACGCCAGCTCACCGCCTATAGAGGTTAGAGAGGCGTCGCCATCGACCTCTGCCACTTCTACATTGCCGCTGATAGTCTTTATGGATACATCGCCGCCGATTGCGTCTACCTCTGCCTGGCGTACGTTCTCGATCGTTACCTGGCCGTCCACGCTTCTGGCGCTGATGACGGTCTCGACAGGGACCAGGAGTTCAACGTCATCACTACAGCCGCGAACCGTCAGGATGTCGCCCTCCGGCTGAATCTGTTCGATATTTTCGTCGGACGTTACCTGGATCGTCTGCTGGTCCCAGCCATGCACAACCAGGTCGCCATCCACATCAAAAATGACTATTTTCTGAGCCGTACCTGCGGGGAATGTCTGTTGCATTGTATGATGCTCCTTGTTATTCAAAAGAGTTATTCAACAAAAATTTCTAAGCGTTCACCTTTGTCCAGGTCCTGCAGATCGAGGAGCCGACCGGCAGCCCGGCTATCAATAGCCCTCAATAGATCTTCTAGCGCCGTATTGCTGAGCTGTGGCAGAAGTTGCGTCCCCAGGCGCAGACTCGTACGAATGAGGTTGAGCGGCAGCGTTGCAGCAATGTTGATCTTCTGCTGCCTGGGATTGAGCGTCGTCACGCGTACGCGCAGCATGCGATCGCGTGCGCGCTCAGCGGGCCGCTCGGACTCTGCGTCCAGGGCGTCCAGGAGTTGAGCGGCCTGATCAGCCGTCACCCGTCCCTCTTCAATCAGATTCAAGATACGATCGCGCTCATCTCTGGATGCGGACATGGGCTTACCCTTTCAGCATGCGCATAGCTTCTTCGACGCTGATCTGTTTGGCAGCGAGCTGGTCGAGAATCGCGCGCCGGTCCAGACGACCATCGTTCTCAGGCGTACCGCCGAGCGCAGTAACGATCTCGTCGAGGCGGCTGCGCGCCGTGTTATAGGCGACATTCATCTCCGCAGCAAGCTTCTGAATATTGCCCCGGTATTTTACGAGCATCTCTACAAAATCGAGCTGCTCACCGGTCAAACGACCGATCCAGCCGAGATTGAAGCGCCCCTCGATCACTATGCCGCTCTCAGGACACTCCAGCCGCGTCACGATCAATTCACCGCCACTTACGGGGTCTCGCGTTATCAATGGATACATATCATCGGTCTCCCTGGTGTTTTTCGTTAACGATATGGATAATAGTAGCACATAAAAATAAAAATTGCAATAGTTTTGGCAAATAAAATCAACTGATTGCAATTTTTTAACAAAAGGAGTTACAAAGAAAGACAACTGTGAAAGGGGATTAATTCTCACAGCACAAAAACCATCAGATCGCGCCCAACGCTGATAATGCCCTCGTAGCCTCCCTGACGCGCGAGCGATAGTAGTTGAGGCGCATCGATCTCGCGGTAGAGGTGCGAGCAGACGATGTGCTTTGCTCGCGAGGCCAGCGCCAGGTCCACAATATCACTATCTTCGATATGGCCCGAATCGATAATCGCGAGATCGACATCCTTAAGAAAAGCTATCTCCTCCGCGTGGAAGTACGAATCGCCTGTGATAGCGTATCTCCTTCCATGCGACCTGAAGCGCAGGCCATGATTGCCCGCCGGCGGCAGGCTGACGAAATCGAAGGCATGCGAGCCAATGGTGAAGCGCTCCTCCCCCAGCTCGTGGACGACGACGGAGTACGAGGACTGCTGAAAGCTATTGAGTCCAAAGACATCCACCAGGCCATCGACCACGCGTCGCACGCCCTGGGGACCATAGATATGGATATCGGAGGTGCGCGGGTTGTGCTTCGACCACGCTCCCGCCTGCAGAAACGGCACCAGGTCCGAGACGTGATCGGGATGAAAGTGTGAGAGCACGATATGGTTCACCTGGTTATGCTGCACTCCAACCTCAAGTAGGCGCTGTACCACGCCATGCCCACAATCGAAAAGAATATAGGTGTCACCAAGCTCTAGCAGCACGCTTGATGCGCGGCGCTCGTATTCGATCTGACATGTACCCGTACCCAGAAGTGTTAAGCTACTCATATTCATCCACGCTCTCTTTTGCTATAATATAGCCCGATAAGTCTACCACATTATATATTAAACGCACCCGTAGAGGTGGGTAGTAGAAAGAAGAAGATCCCATGTGCCGGATATCTCTATTCGTCCACTCACGGACGCCGATTATGAGTGGGTAAAACAATTCATTATGCAGCGCTGGGGCTCCACTTTCATGATTGGGCACGGCGTCACTTACACAATCCACGAGCTACCGGGCTTCATAGCCGATGTAGAAGGCGAGCACGCGGGGCTACTCACCTACGCTATACAGGGACGGGATTGCGAGATCGTCAGCCTGGATAGCACGCGTCCCGGCGTTGGCACGGCCCTTATGGAGGCCGTCAAAGCGTACGCGCGGCAGGAGGGTTGCACGCGGCTCTGGCTCATCACGACCAACGACAATATGCACGCCCTGCGCTTTTACCAGAAGCGCGGCTACGTCCTGTTCGCCGTTCACCGCGACGCCGTCACGCGAGCGCGCAGGCTCAAGCCGGAGATCCCCCTGCTCGGCAACGACGACATCCCCATTCGTGATGAGATCGAGTTGGAACTACTTCTTTCGTAGTATTCTCAATCAGGATAATTGTCATGAGTTATCCCGAACTTTAGAAACAAAAGGTCGCAAAAACGGGGGTGCAGGCGGGAGCGCCAGCGACCCAGGCGTCGCCCCCTGCCGGGGTTCGGGGTGTCCCCGAACTACTCTTTTTCCCCCTTTTGCTCGCCGCCGCAGGCGGCGCGAGAGGAGAGAAAACCGGCGGCGGGGACACCCGCGCCCCGGCAAAGGGCTGGCCGCCCTTTGCAATCCCGCCTGAGAAGCGGATGGATAGACATCGAACATCCGTTCGAACCATTCGGGATGACTCATGAATTGTATGCGTGTGATCGACGCCACTGAGGGCTAAATATAGCGACTCTGTGCCGCCTGATAGCAACTCGCCAGTGGTACAGAGACACAATGCAAACAAGTGACGCGTATCTGATATGTGCAGATACGCGTCACACTTTATGTAAAAAAGTTTAAAGTCATATTCCAATCCACTTCAATTTTAAAGTGCGTGAATATTTGATACGTTTATTATACTGTAATTAAATACAGGTTATCTTTGGAGGTTGTATAGCTTGAAGAAGTGGGATAGTGGTATGAAGCGCCTGCTCGCTGAGAGTCCACAGGATATTCTCGACTGGGTGCTACAAGGAGCAGCGTTTACAGGTAATCGCTCGCATGAGTTCGACAGCGTTATGATCGAAGCGGATGAGATACATGAAGCTATGTACATGGATAAGCTAATCATGATCCATCTGGAATTTCAAAGCGGCCCTGATGCCGATATGCAACAACGACTACTGGAATATAGCACGTTGGCTTATCGATACTATGAGCGTCCAATATGCTCCGTCGTGATATACTTAAGAAAAGGCGGTGAAGTAGCGACTTCGCCTCTCATAAGGACATTGCCCGATGGTGAAGAATTTCTACGCTTTCACTTTCGGGTCATCCAATTGTATGAGATTCCTTACGAGGAGTTGATGGAGAAGGACCTGCCCGGCCTGCTGCCTCTAGTACCACTGGCGAAGGGTGGTGCAAAACGGGAGGTCATTGAGCAAATCATAGCTCGGCTCTCACCGCAGGAAGGCCCGGCGAGAAAAGAACTACTCGCCCTAACGCGTCTGTTTGCATCACTGGCATTGAAGAGTCTAGTAGATCAGATCTGGCTCAGGAGGAGATTTGAGATGTTGAAAGATATTCTGCGCGAGACGCCCGCGTATCAGGAGATACTCGAAGAGGGACGCGAGGAAGGGTTAGAAAAGGGACTAAGAGAGGGATTGGAAGAGGGGCTGGCGAAGGGGCGTGAGCAGGAACGTCAGAGGCGTCTTCAGTCGCTCCGTCAGAAGCTGCTCGAAATTGTACAGACACGCTTCCCCCGCTTGAAGACTACGGCGAAGGGACTTGTAGCGGTCATTGAGCAGCCGGACAGACTGGAAGATCTGCTCATTCGGGTCGCTTCCGCCTCTACAACAGACGAGGCGCGCGAGGCATTTATTACCGCTACCGAGCAGGTGGATAGGGAAGAAATGGAACAATAGGCACTGCTCCATTGCAAATATGGGGGCAAGGATGAACCTCGCCCCCAGGCTATTCTTACTTCATAACCTCATCATACAACTCACACAGCATACGAGTCGTCTCTTTCTCGCCGACATGCTCTTCCAACTGGTTACAGCACTGATCCACGCGATGCATACGAGCGTCAATGAAACTGTGGGCAGCAGTACCAGACGAAAGGCCGCTCAACGCGAGCTTCATGGCCTCACACTCAGCAGCAATCTGCTCAAGCAGGCGCGCAACTTCGCTTTGTGAACTCATATAAGTCACCTCCTACAAATCACCTACTATCCCCCAGAGACTATTCTCATCTATACGTTATAACGCATGAAACACACCTATTACCAGTCAATTCTAACGCGTAATCTTCCCGTATACTCATAAGATTGGAGGTACCTTCATCTCCCCTAGAGCATTTATAACGTTTTATCCCATTTTATCACTCAGGCGACATATTCATTGACATTGCACGACATTTCCCCTTACAATGTTTTTGTACCGATGTAAATGCATAATTCCCATCATTTTTTATAGGAATGCTGAGCATGGGCACAGTGCTGATTTATACATGCTGGAAGGGAGGTATGAGTATGATGGGAAAGTTAATGGATATGTAGTTGTGAGTAGTGATTTTGTGAGGGTATATGGCAACACCAAATGAGCTGTTAGAAGCTGCCAGAATGAGTAAAAGATGGAGTGTTGCGGTGGCGAGCGAGAAGGCGGGGGTGAGTGTCAACACATTCAACAGGTGGGAACGGGGGTTACAGATTCCTCAACTGAGCACCCTGGACCAGGTGTGTAACGCTTTTGATATGTCTCCTGAAGATCTCGGCTTCGGGCATGCGATCCAGGTAAAGAGGCGTGCGCCTCTGCATCGCGAACTGGAAGCCGGTCTATCTACAGCAAATGTCCCATCGGACAATGCAACCATATCTATCAAGCAGCCCACGGGTGAGCTACCCACCAGTGCTGGGCAAGCAAAAAGGAGCCTTGAGATTATGAGCCAGGTATACCACAAAAAAAGTGGCAGCGAGGAGGACAAAGGGTTCTCACGCAGGCATGCGATCACGACATTGATCGGCGCGCCATTGACTGTCTTTGGACTGGCACAGGGAACGCATGCATCTGTATTGCATCCAGAGGAAATGTTGTCTTTATGTACTATTAGCATTCCTCTCCTATGGCGGCTCTACTTTGAGGGAGGACTGGCAGAGGTTACGCAGTCGCTGCCCGGCTATCTTTCGCAATTGACGAAGCTGGCACAGGAGCCGTCGCACTATCAGAGGAGGGCCTCCAGCCTGGCCTCCCAGGGCTATCAACTAGGCTCACTGGTCTCAGTACAACACCAGAATTTTGGGGCAGCCACAACGTATGCAACGCACGCCCTCATGTATGCGAACCAGATAGAGGATGCACACCTCCAGACCGCCTCCCTGGTCCGCCGTGGGCTAGTCTACCTCTATCTGAAGCGACCACATCAGCGTATGCAGACTTATGAACAGGCACTCCTCCATAGCAATAAAGCATCCCCTCTTTTGCAGGGTCGTGTGTATATTGGCCTGACCGAAGCTTACAGCGCTCTGGGAAAAGAGCAAGAGGCTAACCGCTACCTGGACCTGGCCCATAAGACCTTCCCCGATCACTACGAGGACGACCCTAACTTCGCCTATACGCACTTCAATTGTCTGTCGCTCTATTCCTACGAGGGTATGATGCATCTGCATTTGAAGCAACCTCAAAAGGCATGGGGATCTTTTATGCATATGGATGGGCTTATTCCTAAGACGCCTGTGCCTGACCGGGTCGAACTGACCGTTCGCCAGGCGATGGCCGCTTACGCGCTGAACGATAGGGACCAGAGCTGCGCCTATCTGGAATCCGCCGTGCACTATGCGCTCGCTGCCGGAAACCACCTGCGCTACGACGAAGCTTACGCCGTTTACGAACGGATGCAACGCAAATGGGGAAGAGATCAACAGGTCAAGGTGCTTGGACAGTTGTTTCTCTAGCAAAGCCGCCTGCGGCGGCTCGCCTGTGTTTGTATGGGCGGCAACCTCTCCATCCACACAAACACAGGAATGAGGCTGGCCCCTACCCCAAACCATCTCCCCTCTGAAAATAGCTTTTTCATGCGCGGTGGCGAGCCGCAGGCTCATGGATGGCTCTTCCGAAAAACGACTGTTTTCATGCCGGGTGGCGTCGCCACGACATGCAGGTCTCCTCTGAAACGCTAGATTATGGAAAACCAGTCACCATACTACCTACCCTCGACTTGAACATCCCCACAAACCGGCTATCTATGCTATAATCTTCTTGAAAGATCTCATTGTTTTTTTTAACAAAAAGGCGTAGAAGTGGTATGTCTGCACTACAAACAACACCCGATTATAGCCAACCTGATACTATACGCTGCAAGCGTTGCGACACTCTACTGCCTGCATATGCAACATTTTGTAGAGTATGCGGTGAACGAGTGGGGAAAGATGCGAGGAAGTCGCCTCAATCAGACACAATGGACGTGTCCGAGCGCTACCGCATCACCGCTCTTATCCGTCGTCACGCCTATACGCAGCTCTTCCTGGCGATCGACAATCAGCAGCAGAAGCCGGTGGTTATCTGCGATATCGATGTCAGAAGCCTTGATGAAGATAAGCGAGCAGAGTCCATTAAAGCGATGCAACGCGAATATGATCTGCTCCGTCGCTACAGAACGCCGCATGTGATGCCGGTCATAGATCTGCGCTACTTCCAGGGCCATATCTTCACCATTGCCGGCTGGCCGTTCACTACAGAGAGCAATGCACGACAGAAACGCTATACCCTGCAAGATCTCCTGCAAAGCGGCATTGGCCTGCCCGACGAGCAAACAGCGATCACGTGGATATATCGCCTGACCCAGGCGGTCAGCAATCTACATTCACAGTCTATCATCATCGGCGATCTCGATCCCCATACAATTATTGTGAGCGATGAGAGCTACGACGGCATGCCTGCGCTCATTGTTGGCTGGCTGCCACTCCCTATACGCAGCCTCCTCTCACCGGAAACGACGCACGCCGCCCATCATTTTACGGCGCCCGAAGCGCTGCTCGGCAATGTGGAGCCCGCATCCGACATCTATAGCCTGGGCGCGCTTCTCTACCTGCTATTGACGGGCACCGCTCCTGATGAGCCAGAACAGCGCAACCGACAGGCACTGCGCACACCACGCGAGATCAACTCGCGCGTCAATGCACGTGTCGATGAGGTGGTGATGCGCGCACTGGCGCTGGAGGTCGAGGATCGCTTCGAGGACGCTGAGGAGATGGCGGATGCGCTCCTGCAACTCTGCGCGACCACCAAGACCGTACACGGAAAAGCCAGCCGTGGCAAAGCGAGCAAGCAGGATCAGGCAGTCAGCAACAAGGTGGATAGCGCTCCCGACAAGACAAGCGAAGAACCGCCTGATGATCCAGAAGAAGTGACTATCTCGGTCACGCCGATCCAGACACAACTGGCGCGTTGGTACATGTCTAAAATACCAACTGGCAACTTGAAGCCGCTGGAGGAGGGCGGTCGTAAGCCGACGAAAGAGGTAACCACAGAGCAGGAAACGCACACGATTCCAGAGGACGAAACCGTGCCTACCGCCGATGACCAGGCGAATCAGGAGGCCCAGACGACGTCGGAAGAGGCAGTGGAAGCAGAGGAAGGACTGGTTGAGACGCCAACACCGGAACCGCTGCCAGAGCCAATACCGCGTGCAGTCCAGGCAACGGGACACGATACGGGCGAACACGAAAAGCGCACCTTGCGAGATCGTATCACCGGCGCCCTGCCCGCCCTGCGCCGGAGTCCAGCCAAAACACCGCCAGCATCTTCAGAACCAACGCTTCCGGCGGCGAGCAAAGAAGAGGAACCGTTCCTGAAGCGGCTGCAGCGCTTCTTCCTCGGTGAGCAGCAACGACATACAACGGCAGCAGCCTTGATTGAGACACCGCTGCGCATCCAGCCCAACCAGGGCTATTCGTTGCGCATCCATCTCATCGGGCGAGATACGCCGACGCCACCGCCAGGCGCCAGAAAAGGGGCCGTGGCGGCGGGATTGAGCGCGCTCGTCCAGGGCGAGAATGTGCATATCGAGGTGCGTTCGGCGCTCTTCCAGAACTATGCCTACATTGTACAGCGCGCCGATGTGCAGATCCCTGCGCGTGGCTACGCGGCGGAGGTCACGATTCCTATGCAGGCGCTCACCAATGGACGCAACGGACGCCGCGAGCGGCTACACATCTTCTTTATGGATGCGGAGCGTAAACCGCTTTACGAGAAGCCGTTCGTTATCGAGCTGTTCATCTCGCATCTCGTACAGGCCGGTCGCGAGGGCCACAACGTTCTGAGCATCCCATTGTAGCGGGCCTATAGGCGTCAAGTGAAGGTAACTTAGCGGCCATTACAAAAGCGTCGATATTTGCCCAGGTACCAGCGCACAGTCAAGACGTACTCGGCATGGCTCCAGGTGAGCGGAGACACGCTGAGCGGCTCGCGGGTGAAGGGATGCACCTGCTCCGCCATGACGCCACTGGCGAGAACATGAGTGCGCACCCATTCCAGCAGCGGCAGGGCGTTGTGCAGTTCGTCGAGCGTCGTGGCGTGCGCGATGCGATACTGCGCCAGCCACAGCGTGCAGATGAACCAGGGATTGCCCTGCGCCTGCGAGAGATCGTGCGTGACCTGGTAGTAGTAGTCGTTTTCGTAGCGTGCCATGCCGCCGACAGGAGTCTTCACCCACAGGGTCTGCTCAAGCACCTGCAGCGTGCGCTCCACCTTCGGATCATCGGCGTCCAGCATGCCGAACTGGAAGAGGGCGCACACACTGCTATCCAGCGTCTTATCGCCAGAGATTGTGCCATCCTTAGCAACGGTCAGCATACGCAGGAAATGGCCGCTCTCCTCATCCCACAGGTAATTAAGCGCCGCCTCCTTGATCTCCTCAGCGGCCTGGCGATACTTCGCGGCCAGACCCTCTTCGCCGAACAGGTGCGAGAAATTGGCGGCGGCATCCAGGCCCGCGTAGACCGCTGCAACCGTGTAGGTGAGGATGCCGCGCCGCTCCTCCCACAGATCGTAGGATGCATCGGGCAGACGTGTGTGCGCGTCGCGATAGCTGGCGAGGAAGTTGGCAGCGGGCGTGACCAGCGAGTGATAGCGGGGCGCGACGAACTCGATGTCATGGAATATGCGATAGTGCTGCCAGAGACTGTACAACACGAGTGCAGTTTCGTCCTCCTGAATCGGCAGTTGCGCCTTTCCATCCTTCCCTACCCAGGATTGCCAGCTACTGCCCCACGAGCGGTCAGGGTTGTATTTGTGCAGCAGGTAGCCATCAGAGGTCAACACCGCGCTGCAAAAATCGTAGAAACAGCGGGTGATCTCGGAATAGCCGGCGTGACTCAAAGCGTTGGCGACCAGGGCACCGTCGCGCGGCCACATATAAGAATAGGTATCGTTTGAGAAGCGCTCGACGTCGGCATCGTTGGCGGCCACGATCGCGCCATCGTCGTCGATCTGGGTGCGCAACACCAGCAGACTCCGCTTGTAAAGATCGACCAGATTCTGGGACAGATCGGCGAAAGACTGCGCGTCTTTATTGACCCAGCTATGCCAGTAGTTACGCGTGCGACTCAGAAAGCTCTGTGGGCCACGCGAGCGCACCAGCTCGTCCAGCTCTGACACAGAGGGCAGGTTAGAACCGACCGTGAGCCAGTGATACGCCTCACCGGTGGCGTTGGCCGCCAGGAGCGGCAGGTGTAGGGCCATCGTGCCATCGACTGATCCCTGGGCGATCGGATTGCGTCCCAGTTCACCATCCTCGGCGTCGCACCACGTCCCCTGTGTCCCCTGAAACTCTTTGACGCCGGTTGCCCAGCTACTGATCCCGTACGCAAGCTTCTCGCCATCATGCACGGCCCCATTCATCAGGAAATAGGCGCTCAGTTTGTAGGCCACCAGCGCCTGCTGGAATGGGTAGTAGAAGACTGTATTGGCCGTGATGTCGTTCCAGATGTGCCAGTCGTAGTGGAAAAAGAGACGCACATCCCTGGCATTATTGGCGTGGTTTTTCACAAGCACGTGGCGCAGAAAGATCGCACGCGTAAAATCGACGACATCATTGAAGACCAGTTGAAGCTGGAGTCCTGCGTGGGTGAGCGTGACATTGGTCACCAGCGTCTCCGGCTCGTAGACCAGCTCGCGCTGCCATTCGGGCGCATCGAGCCAGGCAAATTGCCCATCGACCCAGACACCTGTATGCGAAATATGACCGCCTGTATGCAGTTCCTGTCCAACGTGCGGCCAGTAGATATCACGCAGGTTGTAGCTCTTATCAAAATTCAGTAGTAACTTTCCATTACCAACGGGTAAATCTCGGGGCATAGCGCCTCATCCTCCTTCATACTATTCGTCAAAATTATAGTACAGTGGGCAAGCGCCTTGCGACAGAGCGAGAGTTCTGTGCTATGCTATGCAGGGAGAAAAGTAGGGCTATGAAGAAACGCAACTTATTATCGCGCTTACGTCTTAGCGGCTGGTATTATCTCGCGGGCGCACTGCTGCTCTTAGTAGGAGTGCCGCTCTATCAACTGCTCGTGCTCAATCCGCTGAACTACGGTAGCACCTTGAGCGCCAGGGGAACGAATCATTTTGCCGCCTACCTGGCATGGATCGGCGCTCACACGCCGCAATTTCTCTTCTATCGCGTCTTGCTCATCGTCGCCTTTGCCTTGTTGCTCACACTCCCCTTCAATCTTTTCCGCATTATCGTAGCGCAGGAGATTGTGGGGCAGCAAGACCGGGCAGAAGAAAAGCGACAACGGGGCGAGCAGGAGGACCAGGAGCAGGATGAGGACGAAGAAGAGAATGGACAGGATGGGATGCCGCCGCACGCCTGGCGAGGTAAGGGCTTCGTCATTATCGCAGCCTGGGCGGGCCTCGCTGGCCTGATCGCCTATCTGCTGGGAGCAATCGTCGGGAACCTGTATCTTATCATCGTCGGACACGGCTTCACGCCAGGCACAGCCGTCCCTGGCAGCTTCACAGTCCTATATAGCATTTTCTCACTGCTCAGCAACACAGTGGGAGCCGGCCTGCTGGCACTCTCTACCCTCTTCTTCGGCGCAATGATCGCGAGGAGCGGACGCAACCTCTGGCCGACCACCTGGGTCTTCTTCGGCTATTTAGCGATCGCCGTCACCGCACTCCTCAGCGGCAGCGCCGTGGCGATCGCCAGCGCGCCCACGCAGGGAGAGGCGACACTCACCACACCCGCTATGCTGTTGTTCGGCGTGTGGGTAGTATGGCTGGGCGTTATGCTGGTACGGTTGAAACCAGAGGAGCCGTAGGGGCGCGGTTCACAAGGAGCCACCCGTTACCTGGTCTCCTCAGCCTTTTGAGACAACACAACGTAGCCGGAGCGCCACAGGTCGATCGCCTCCTGTTCGCTGCCGAGATCCTCCAGTGCGTGCGCCCAGCGTCCAAACACCTCGGCCCGTTCCGCGTAGGCCTGGGTAGGGTTGAGCTGTTCGCTCGCTTTTCTGTACCAGGAGACGGCCTCTTCGAGTAGCTCTTTTCGCTTGCCACCCTGGGCCTGTTTAGCCTCCTCGTAGGCCACATTACCAACGGCGTGATAGACCGAGCCGCGCATCTCGGCGTTCTGCGAGCGTTCCATCGTCTCCAGGGCAAACTGGCAATAGCGTCGCGCCTCTTCCAGGCGTCCCTCGGCCACGCGCACATCTGCCAGAGCGACGCAATTCAGCATCGCCAATGTAGGGCCGTTAAAGCTCGTAGCGATCGCCAGCGATTCGGTATAGTGATCCACCGCCGCCCTGTAGTCGCTCAGGAGGAAGCTAATGGTCCCCATAAGGTTCTGGACGCGCGCCTCCATCTCGCGATTCGCCTTCTTTCTATAGAGAAGTAGCGCCTCCTGACCTGCCGTCATCGCGCGGGCGAAGTCGCCGATATAGCGGCACGCACTACACAATCCATGATAGATGTTTGCCAATTCTTCATCGTTGTTGTAATGGCGACACAGGCGCAACGCCTCGTCGTAGTTGTGAATGGCGGCGGAATACAGGCCACGCCTGATGCAGGTCATGCCCAGGGAGTAACGAGCCTTGATGCGCACCAATGGCATGTGCACGCGCCTGTCATGCAGAACCTTCAGACAGGCGGTAAAGTGGAGTGCGGCATCCTCATAATGCCCAAGATTTACGGCGGCCTCACCGAGATGCAGCAGGTAGAGCACCAGGCGTTCGCGCTCTAGCAGCGTTTCGACCTCCCCTTCGGTCTTGATCTGCGCAAGTGGAGCTAATACCTGTATAGCCTCGTTCCATTGCTTTTTTTGAATATAGCACCATCCGAGCAGGTAGGCGACCTCCCGTTGCTGTTTTTCGTCCTCGGTATGCACTGACTCAAGGATTGACAATGCTTCGTCGGCCCGTCCCTCCTCCAGTTGCAATCTGGCCCTGTAGAGCAACATCTGCGGATTGGTCTGTGATGTCATGAGCGTATAACCTCCTTTATAAATGAAATATGTGCAAGTATAACACATCTGATCATGTCCGTGTACCCATATTGATAAAAGTTTCTCTTCAAATTCCATCATCACAAAATAACGCGGCCAGGACAACGTTTTCACATATATTAAGAAGGTAAGGAGGATCGTATTACAATGGAAGGGAGAGGAGAAAAAACGAAACGGGATATCTTGCTCCTCCGCCACCGCGCCCACAAAGTGGCAGAGAGATACCCGTTAGAAACAGTATATCGCAATCCGCGACTTTACACAAGAAGATAGTACCAAAGGTGTAAAAGCATCCTTGCAGCGGATATAGCGTCGTGATAGACTGTGAAAAGAGGTGAAAAGTTGAAGCGTCCAGGCTGGAGGTAGATCTCCTCAACGAAAGCCGTGCCGGAGCGATACCGAAAGGTGACTCAACGGATCCCTTTCTCTCCCTCCCTCTCGCGGCCTTTGATTACGTATAGTAGGTTCGTATATATGAGAAGTAAAGAGGATCGTATTGTGGAAGCAGACCCTGAAATCAGCCGCAGGAGATACACCGTGCAAGGAAATAATCGCACTGGAGATCGCTTTGCAGGGAGGCGCATTGTCACAATAGGCGGAGGCTCAGGAACATTTTCCATCCTTTCCCATTTAAAAAAATATCCATTTAACATTACCGCAGTCGTAACGATGTCGGACAGCGGGGGCAGTTCGCGCCGTCTCATGGACGAATTCAGGCGTCAGCTCCCGTTGGGAGACCTCCGTATGTCGCTGGTGGCCCTCGCGCGCAACGGCGCATTGTGGCGCGAGATATTCATGCATCGCTTCGAGCGTACGGAAGATGAGAAGAACGGCCAGTCGCAACCTGGAGTAGGTGGTCACAGTCTTGGAAACCTCATACTGAAAGGTCTACAGGACATCAACAACGATGACTTGGTGCTCGCCATACAGGACGCGGAAGAGCTGCTCGACACGGCGGGTCACGTCGTCCCGGTAACATTAGCACAGACGATGATCTGCGCCGATCTCGAAGACGACAGCTCCATCTGTGGAGAGACTGATATCGACACGCGCGGACACAATCATCCGGGGCCGCTCTCGCCTATCAAGCGCCTGCGTATGGTACCCGAAGATGTAGCCGCCAGTCAACAGGCGATGCGTGCTATCCGGCGCGCGGACACCATCATCATCGGACCGGGCGATCTGTACACCAGTCTGTTGCCCAATCTACTCGTGCCCGGCATAGCGCGCGCGGTGCGCGAGTCCGAAGCGGAAAAGGTATATATCTGCAACCTCATGACCAAGCATGGCGAGACCGACGGCTTCAAAGCCTCCGATTTCGTCAACGAAGTTCACCGTTATCTGGGTGCGCGCGTCGACAGGGTACTTTTGAATAGCGGCACATTTGCGCCGGACCTTGTGAAAATGTATGCCGAGGAGCAGGGCGAGCCGGTCGTCGTTGATCGCTCACGCCTCTCGCGCCTTGTGCCCCGATTAGTGATCGAGCAACTCAATCTGGAAGACGACACCATCGCCCGTCACGATCCCGAACGGATCGTGCGCTCCATCTTCAACGACGAGATGCTCTAACAGGAAAGGACCGGAGCGCACAGGTGAAACTGCCCCGATCCTTTCCGCTTGCTTTGACTAGCGCAGGCCCCTCGCGATTTGTTCGAACTCCTCGCGTGGGAAGGCACGCATCGTCTGAGTGCGCATACTTCCCTGTGCGATCGTGCCCAGGATGAGGCGCGCAGCGGTTTGATCGTCGGGCGCCTCGGTGATCACAATATAATCATACTGGCCCATCACTAAATAGAAACCTATCAGTTTTCCACCAGCCTCTTTCAAGGCTGCGTCAAAGGCCAGCAGGCGTTCAGGGGCGTTCTTCGCTTCCTTCACCCCTTGCTCAGTAAGATTTACCAGGCTAATATAGGTCGGCATAAATTACCTCCGACGTGCTAACTTAACGGCTATCAGTCCATCCACCTGCATTGTACACGGTTTTCCCGTCATACAACAAGTAGGAACGGGACCCTATTCGACCCTCCGCAGGATGGGCCTCACCCTGATAAGCGCGTTCGGCGCAGGAAGAACCAGCTTTCAGAGAGGCCAGCCAGTGCCCCCAGCAATGGCAGCAGCGTCGAATGTTTCGCAGCGGGCTCTGCTATAACGAACAGGCCACAATTAAAGAGCAGGTAGACCAGCGCAGCAAGCACGATCCCCAGGTAGGGACGCGCAAACCAGAGAATAATGACGAAAAGGGGGCGCTTCACCTGGAATGAGCGTCCGAGCGACACGAGACTGCTCGTACAGGCACCGAGCAGGCCATAGGCCAGGACCAGCCATGGAACGCCCAGAATGAGCAGGCCCGGCGTCAGGAAGCGGCTGCCAAACCCCATGCCCTGCAACACGGCACAGGCCAGAACGAGCAGCAGGACCAGGATCAGGTAGATAGCCAGGACGCTGAGCAGGCGCGGAGAGGCAGTGGCGGAAAACTTTCGTGTGGTCGCCGACGCCGTGGACGGAACATCCCTTTCATTTAGCACAGGAATAGGTTCGGTATTCTGCTCCAGGGGCAGCGGAGTTGACGCGGCGGCCCGGGAGGGAGCTGTTCGCTGTGTAGCTACGGGAGTGGCCGTTGTCGAGAGCTTAAGATAGCGCTCAGGAAACTTCTGTTTTCTGGCGAGTGAGGCAAGATGCTGAACAAGTGAGAGAGAATGATCCACCTGCTCCAGTGATAGAAGAGGGAGTTGTCGGCGTCCACTCTCGCTCAGCGTATAGGTTCCGCACGTTATCTCGCGCCCACGATAGATCTCACGTACCACGACGCTTATGGGACGAAAGAGGCCATCGGGGGCACCGGAGGAGTGCGCAGTATCCAACAAAGAGGGCTGACTGCCATTGTGCACCGTCACATGGCGCGGAATGCGATAGAGCACGCCCCAGACCTCCGCGTCTGAATCGGCGCTCGGCACGATCGTCGCCAACAGCTCGTTCGCCCGTACGGCCTCCGCGAACATCAGCGTGTAGCCCTTCAGGACGGCGGGACCATAGAGGAAGGCCGTTCCGTCGAGGCGTTCCGGACTGTTGAGGAGGGTGCTATCCATCTCCGGGCCGTATTCAAAGAGCCAGATGAATTCCTGCGGTGCATCCTCGGGCAGGGTAGCCACCTCTACATCGCCCGCAGTTGACTCTTCCCGCTCGCTGTCTTCCAGTTCTTCCGGCAGTGGTGGTGCCGATGGAGCTTTGCTGGGAAACGTTGGCCGGGCGGTGGGAATCTCCGGTTGTTCTTCGGGCGCGCGCCCACTGGCTGCGAGCAGCGAGTTAAATGAGAGCGGCCTGGGAGTATTGCCACGCACAACAGGCACCCCCGGCACAACCTCTACCGGCTCCTGCAGCTCATTCAACCCTCGTTCCGTCACCTGCTCGTCAGGCCGTTCATCGCCTGTCTCGTACTCTTTACCTTGACCACTTTCCACTGTACCACCCTGCCTTTCGCTCACACGCCAGACCAACTTTTCAGCAAGAGGAGCTTCGCACCTCCCGTGTGTAAGGATAGCGCGAAAAAACGATTCTACCAAATGAATAGGACTTCCAGGGCATTTCTTACTCTCTGGCAAGCTTGCGAGCATTTTCTCTTGCATTTTCGGCGATAGCGCCGATTTCGGGTGTATTCAGTATGCCGCGCTCTGTGATGACTCTGCTGACCAGGAAATGTGGTGTGTGGTCGAAGTAGAAATTGCGCGCGGTAACGCCCGGAATAGGCTGCTCCAGAACCTCCTGCGCCTCTTTCTCCTCTAACAGGGTCTCGCCTGACTCCTGCGGCCAGTCCTGCGCTGAGATCTTGAGCGTTTCGCAGAGGACGTAGAAGGGAATATTGCGACCACGAGCAGACCAGGCCATCAGCGCGGTTCCAGCCTTGTTGAGCACATCGCCGTTTGCCAGTATGCTGTCCGCGCCCACCACGACGGCCCGGCATTGAGGGATGAAGATGTCGGCCTGGGCATCGGTGAGCAGCGTGACAGGAAAACCTGCGGCGGCAAACTCGCGCGCCATCTCGCGTCCCTCGTAGCGGGGACGTCCCTCCAGAACGACGATCTGCTCGATCTGCTGGCGATTGGCCTTGAGCACATCCAGCACTGTGCCAGAGAGGCTACAGGTCAGCAAGCGACCTGAGAGATATGGTCTGGCATGCTCCGCAATGCGTTCGGTCGCGGTATCGTAGTCATGCAGTAATTGATCGGCGGCCTGAGCGATAGCCTCTGGTCCATCCTCCGTATTGAGGATTCGCCCGACTGCACTCGCCAGGGCAGCCATAGCGGGACGCGCCTGGGCCAATGCGCGTCCACTTTGCCGGATCTGGCGCATCTGTTCGTCCTGCGATGCCATTTTTGTGCGCGCGAGATCGCGCACGATCAGTATGCTCTGACGCACCAGCCAGCGCGAGCCGTGTTCGCGGTCGTTGCGCACCATATCGATGCGCCTTTCAATATCATCATTACTCATCATTGTGCTCCATCTTAGCTCCTGGGGCCAGCTTTCCATGCGTATTACTATGTATGCCATACTTCTTTATCAAGTATACGTTTCACACGAGCTCGCTGTGACGGCCCATCGGGTATGATGCAGAGAATTGGCCTGTCGCGAGGCCAACCAATTGGTACTTGTCACACACGGATTGGATTGGTTACTCTTATAGAGGACGAGCCAACATAGGAGGATTATATGCGATACAGTGGATCTAATCACGAAAAGTTACCATTATTTACCGTACCTGTTCATTCGTTCATCAAACTTGAGCGCGCCAATGGCGTTCCCCTGTATCAGCAGATCTGCCAGGGGCTGCGCGAGGCCATCCTCTCAGGTGAACTGGCGGAGGGGACGCGCCTGCCAACCGAGCGCGCACTGGCGCACGATCTGAGCGTTAATCGCACAACTGTGATGAATGCCTATCATGAACTCGCCAGCGAAGGGTTGATCGAGGGTCATGTCGGGCGCGGTACGGTGGTGAAGCGTAGCTACTTCACTAACGATGACGAGGATGAGTTTGAGCAAGATATTCCTACCTGGTTGCTCGGTCTGGCAGCAGGCGAAGACGCTATTCTTGGCCCCGATGCGCGCGTCTTAAGCGAAATTTCAACGCTAGGAGAACGGAAGGAGATCATCTCGCTGGCGGCGGGAACACCAGCTACCGACCTGTTGCCGGCGGAACTGCTGCAAACCATCATAGGCAATGGGCTGCTCAGCGCGCGACAGAGCGCGCTGGGCTACTGTCCTGTGGAGGGCCTACAGAGTCTGCGCCGTGAAATCGCCGCTTATATGCGCAGGCGCGGAGTAGCGGTCGACACACGGAATGTATTGATTCTCTCGGGTTCGACCCAGGGCATCGGCCTGGTGAGCCGCTTCTTGCTTAACGCAGGCGACGAAGTGGTGGTCGAGGTGCCGACATACCTGGGAGCGATCCAGACGTTTCGCGCGCTGGGAGCCAGGGTCATCGGCGTTCCCACCGACGGCGAAGGGATGCGCATCGATCTGCTGGAGTCGATTCTCACGCGCCGCCGCCCTCGCTTCATTTACACCCTGCCGACATTTCAGAATCCTACGGGCGTTGTAATGGCGCCCGAACGCCGACGCCGCCTGCTCTTGCTCGCCAGGCGTTACCAGATCCCTATCCTGGAAGACGATCCCTACGGCGAACTATACTTCGGAGGGAAAGCGCCCCAGCCATTGAAGGCTCTGGACACGCATGACCACGTCCTGTACCTGAGCACATTCTCTAAGATACTCGCTCCGGGTCTGCGCGTCGCATGGCTCGTTGCGCCGGAGACCATGATCGAGCGGCTTTCACTGCACAAACAGGTCTTCGACCTCAACACGAATGCCCTGGGCCAATGGATGGTCTCCGAACTCCTGCAGCAGGACCTGCTCAATGGGCACCTGGAGACGCTACGAACACGCTACCGTCACAAGCGTGATATCATGCTACAGGCGATGCACGCCCACTGGCCCGCTCACACACGCGTCAATCCGCCTGCTGGAGGATTTCACCTGTGGTGCCGCCTGCCAGGGGATATGCGAGCGCGCAGCCTGCTGCGGGAAGCCGCGCAAGAACGCGTCGCCTTTACCATCGGCGAGCCATTTCATATTGACGGAGGGGGCCAACAATACATTCGCCTGAGCTTTGCGTCACCCGATGAAGAGCGCATCGAAGAGGGCATTCGCCGCATGGGAGATGTGATGCGACGCATGCAGGCCAGGCGCGCGCCACACAACGAACAGAGTACACTGACAGAGCGTATACCTATGGTATAGGCATAATGGGGCCGAGGAGAAAATGCATGTCATCACAGGATGAAGAGCCGGATTGGGAGATCACGGAGCAGGGGCTCTACATGGCTACACGCGGCTTCCTGATACGCCGGGGCTATTGCTGCGCCAATCGGTGCCGCAACTGTCCATATATCAACTGGCGTCAACTGGCGACATGGCAGCCAATCCCGGCGGAACGTGTGCAGTACGCGCAGGTCTCGCCGAAGGCGCTCATGGCTGCACAGACAATGGCGCACTATCATGAAGAACAACTGGCACAAAATACGGATGCGAACAGTACCTATCATCAAGTAATGCTCGCACATTATCATCTGCTACTGGCACACTGGGAAGACGCTAACGCCTCGTAGAAGCTGCTGAGCGAGTAAGCAAACTTCTACGAAGCGTTACGAAGAGCACTGGTTATGTTATGGATGGTAGACGAAGTCTACACCGGGGCCCGGCGTAAAGGTCACAAAGGTCTCGACAGCCCAGTAGCCCGCCCAGTTGTAGTCGCTGGTCACAACGCTGCCATCGGAGTTGATACTCTCAACGACGGCAACGTGTCCATAACCGCCGGCACCCTCTACGCCAGCTTGCAGCACAATGATCGAAGGAACTTTGGGTTTGGTAGAAACGGTCCAACCGTAGTTGTAAGCTCCCGCAACCCACTGGTTGGCATTGCCTAACCAGGGAACCCAGTAACCGGTCAGAGCGTGGTAACGCCTGTTCGCCCAGTCGGTGCACTGTCCGTAGAAGAACCGGCCTGGCCCACCGGTGCCATCACCAATAACGCCAGTACTGCTACTCATAGCGGGAGGAGCAGTCGGTACGCCCGCGTAGGTAGTGCCACCGCCGGGATCAAAACCGTCCTGCGTCACCGCCGTAGCAGTCGCCGCCTGCTGAGCAATCAAGCCGGTATTGTTACTTTTCGTATTGATAATGTTCATCTGACTGGAACTTGAGCTGTTACCGGTGATCAATTTAAATAAGCTGTTATGGGTAGCACCGCCACTGACAGGCAATACTGCGAACAGGGCGCTCAAGACCACGAGCGCGAGCACGGCTGTAACGGCGGCGTGTACAACCAGCCTGCGCCCCTGCGGAGGCCGGGGACTCGAACTTTTCTTCCCGGTGCCGCGAATAAGTACAGGCTGACGTAGTGTTGTCGTATTGCGCATCTGAGGGAGCGCTCCGGTCTGGGTTTCAGATAGCTCTCCCATCGGCACAGGACTGATCAGCGATTGTGTCGTAACGGGAGACAGACCAGGATCAGATACAAGATGCGAAGGGTCCGTATCAGTGAGTTGACGCGTCAAGGCAGGCGCCGCCCGGTAGTTTGATACCTGGGGGTATGCGGCATGCGTAGAGAAAGGCAACTGCTCGGCGGGCGATTGTTGCGCTACCGATCCCGGTACCGGCAACGCGTTCGTGTTGACATCTAGCTCCGTTGTACTTTTCTGTCGATGATCCATAGACGACATACGTAATTTCCTTCATAAAGTTGTGTTACAAGGACACTCTTCCAACGCACAGCTCACTCCACACATCTCCTCAATGAATGTACCCGCTATGATACTGGCAGGTCAACTAAACAGGCTCAGTCATAGGACTATAAGCCTACAAAACAGGCCTCCTTAACCACCAGCGCCATAACACTTGAGCAACAGGCGAGTATAAAGCTGCCATCCAGTTCGGAGTCCGCTGTGAAGCGCCGCTACTATTCTAAACGTAGCTCTGCGGTTCATTTGTCTGAATTCACGTAACTGCTCAGGAATAGCCGCACAAATGTATATAGATTGGGCCTGAGCGAGCATCCAGGATGCGTGTTTTTGCCCAGGGGCCATACTGTTATATAGGAGGGTCGTTTTTGTGCACCCGTATCAGCGCCGGGCTTTTCAACAGTCGGGAAGGGGCTTGCCCCATCCGGCTCGGGGAGGGCGTTCACCACGAATGGTCACCGGATGGGGGCAAGCCCCTTCCCTACTCTAATAGCGTTACATGATGGCGCTATCGCGCAAGGTGTGTTATCCTGTCGTCAGCAACGTAGAGGGGTAGCGGCACGTCTGCTACAGGGGTATGGGCTGGCAGAGGCAGCAAACACATCTTTAACCGAGACACCACTTAAAGCGTTTACTAGCGTTTACTTAAGTAGCAATGGAGCGATGTCTGAAAAAGAAGACAAATTTTTATAGTACAATGGAGCAAAGAATGATACGTTTCTCTCGATACATCTTCCCATTAACACTCCTGTTCGTCTTGCTGATAGGCTGCGGCCCCACGGCTGCCGATGCCAGAGACACGAACACAACGTCTACAACTGCGGCGGCGACGCCCGCCGCCACGCCCGTAACCTCGTGTCCTGGTTATCTGAAATCGGTATCAGGCTGCTATACGCCACAGGTATTCCGCGAGGCTTACGGGGTTGATCAGCTCATACAGCGGGGCATTACGGGCAAGGGACAGACAATCGTCGATATTGTATCGTTCGGCAGCCCGACGCTCAAACAAGATATGAATGTTTATGATAAACAATTTGGCCTGCCACCTGTCAACTTACAGATCATTTCGCCGCTTCATGAGCCAATCTCCGACCCGGATAATGATAGGGCGGGCTGGGCCGCAGAGACGACGCTAGATGTAGAGATCATCCACGCCATCGCACCCGACGCAAAGATCGTCGTCCTGACCAGTCCCGTTGCTGAAACTGAGGGCACGATCGGCCTCCCCGAATTTCGCAAGTTGGAGCAATACGTGGTCGATCACAAGCTGGGTACGATCGTCTCCCAGAGTTGGGCCGCCTCCGAGCTGACGTTGAAAGACGCGGCAGGGCAGAAAGAGTTGCAGAAATGGAATACCTTTTTTCAGGAGACGACGACGCATGATGGCATAACCTACCTCGGGTCTTCAGGAGACAATGGCGCCACCGACTTTGATGATCTCCATGGTAAACACCTTGCTTCAGTGCCCACCACAGGCTTCCCCACCGACTCTCCCTGGGTCACCAGCGTCGGCGGCACCACGTTGACGCGTAAAGGGTCGACCTTCAGCGAACAGGGGTGGAGCAATAGCGGCGGAGGCTTCAGTAGCTTCTACAAGATGCCCTCCTATCAAAAGGGCCTGCCAGCCACGGTACAGAGCCAGTTGAAGGGCCGCCGCGGCGTTCCCGATGTAGCGGGTTCGGCAGATCCAGGTGCAGGTCTGGTTATCTACGTGGGCGGCCAGTGGACGTTAATCGGCGGGACCAGCGCCAGCGCGCCCCTCTGGGCCGGTATCGTTGCGCTCGCCAACCAGACTGCGGGCCATCCTCTCGGTTTTATCAATCCTGCCCTCTACAAGCTGGCGGCATCGAGCCGCTATAATCAGGACTTCAACGACATAACGGTCGGCAACAATACGAATAACACCACGCACGTCAAGGGCTATCCCGCCGTCAAAGGCTGGGACCCGATCACGGGTCTGGGATCGCCTAAAGCGCAGAATCTGGTATTGGACCTGGCCGCGACGATAAATTAGATTACATGCTTGTAATCAGGCCCTTGCTCACACACAACTCAGCGTTCAGTATGGAGCCACCAGCGGCGCCGCGAATGGTATTGTGTCCCAGCATGACAAACTTGTAGTTCAGAATGGGGCAGGGACGCAGGCGGCCAAGCGTGACCGTCATGCCCTTGCCCGCGTCGCGATCACGCAAGGTCTGGGGACGGTCGGGCTCTGTGCGGTAGACCAGCGCACGTTCCGGCGCGCTCGGCAGCTTGAGCTGCTGCGACTCGGGGACGTAGCTCTCCCAGGCGGCGATGAGTTCTTCGGGGCTGGCGTCGCGTCCCAGCTCGATACTGGCACACTCAAGATGACCTTCGCGCGTGGCGACGCGGTTGCAGTGTGCGCTGACGATGAGGGGCGCGTCGCTGAAGCCGCGACCCTCCTCCCATGAACCGAGCATCTTGAGCGTCTCGGTCTCCAGCTTCTCCTCCTCACCACCAATGTAGGGAATCACATTGTCGAGAATGTCGTACGAGGGCAGGCCGGGATAGCCCGCGCCCGATATGGCCTGGAGCGTCGTGACCAGGACCTTGCGCAGCCCGAACGCCTGCTGCAAAGGCTTGAGCGCCATTACCAGCGGCGTGGCGCAGCAGTTCGCGTTGGTGACGATGCAGCCTGACCAGTTGCGCTGTCTGCGCTGCTGTACGATCGCTGCGACGTGATCGGCGTTCACCTCTGGAATGAGCAGCGGCACATCGGCATCCATGCGGTAATTTTTAGCGTTGCTGAAGACGGCGACACCTGCGCGCGCGAAGGCCGCTTCGATCTCGCCCGCGATCTCCGCCGGAAGTGCCGAAAAGACGATCTTGACACCGGGTAGGGCCTCCGGCTGACAGGGTACGACGGGCAACGAGGCGACCGCTACCGGCATCTCGCTGCCGGAGAGCCGCCAGCGCGTGACCTCGCCATATGAGCGCCCGCCGTGCTTCTCCGACGCAGCCAGCGCTACCAGCTCAAACCAGGGATGCCCCTGCAGCAACTCAATGAAGCGCTGCCCGACCATCCCGGTCGCTCCCAGGACCGCGACAGGTACACGTTTTTGTACATTAGTAGACATAACAATAATTCCTTCTTACCTTGCGTGCTCACGCCTCTTCTCGTGACCGGGACGGGGATGGCGCACCATTGGAATAACGGGTGCGATCAGGTCGCGATGCAGGCAGCGCAGCGCACTTTCGCTGCTGGCATCCTCCACGATCAGCGCAATCCCCTGCTCGGACGCACCCTGCGTAATGACGGGAATACGTTCGCGGGCCAGCGCGGTGATGGCGCGCGCCGGACTCATGGGATCGTCCACAAAGTCCGAACCGATGCAGGCGCAGGCAGCGAGGCCATGTCGGCAGCGCACCTGCCAGTTCTCCATATCGTGGCGCAGCAGCGCGACGATCGAGTCGGCGGACTGTTCCTCGACCATAAACGAGAGATGATGCCCGGATGATGAACAGATAGCTACAGGTGCGGCTCCCGCGCCAGCAGCAAGAGCGAAGACCTGGCCTGCGTTCTCGGGTGCGCCAAACAGATCAGTACTCTCCACAGTGATCAATGCCAGCTTGCGTCGAATGGTGATAGCGCGTGCCCCGGTCTGGCCGCTTTTTGCAGGGCCGACGACGGTACCGCGAATATGCGGACGGAAGGTATTGCGCACGCGCACCGGAATGTTGCGATGAGCGATGGGGATCAGGGTACGCGGGTGCAGCACCTTCGCGCCGAACCAGGAGAGGCGCGCGGCCTCGGCGTAGGAGAGGTGCGGCAGCAAGCGTGTATTGGAGACCAGGCGCGGGTCCGCCGTCAACACACCGTCCACGTCGGTATAGATCGAGACCTCGGCACAATCTAGCGCCGCGCCGATCACGGTGGCGGAATAGTCCGAGCCGTTACGACCGAGCGTCGTCACAAAGCCGGTAATCGTGCGACCGATGAAGCCGGCGGCGATAGGGACGACGCGCTGTTCCACAAGAGGCTGGATCAGGGCGAGGGCATTGGCGCGCGTTTCCTCGGAGAACGGCTCGGCACCGACCACCACGCCAAAAGGCTGCGAGGCATCCGTTTTGGGATGGGTAGTAATGATCACCTGCTGCCGCACGGGCTGCGCCTCGATGCCGATATCACACACGGCGGCAGAGACCAGCAGGATAGAAAGGCGTTCGCCCCAGGAGGCAACCGCCGCTGTTGGGAGCGCTACCTCTTGCCCCTGCTCGGTAGCTTCGCGCAGGGCCTCTATATCCTGGGCCAGAGCGGCAAAGCTCTGTTCGAGATCTTCTTCTAATATAGCGAGGGCATGGCTATCGCGCGCTACAATGCTAGCGGCTTCGCAATGTTTGAATTGCAGCAGCCTGAACTCCTGCTCGCAGGCTTCGTGTTCACCAGAACAGGTATGGCGTGCAATGCGCAAAAGCTGGTCGGTCACACCCGACATCGCCGAGGTAACGACTACAGGAAACAGCTCACCGGATGCGTGATATTCCTGCAGCGTATTCGCGATAATCGCTGCCACCTGGCGAATGCGTTCGCCGTTGCCAACCGATGTGCCCCCAAACTTCAAGACGCAGACTGTATCGTGCATAAAAACCACCACTTATTTTCGATCAGGAGATCCATTCTCCAGGACTGGATTGGCGTGGCAACAACGGCAACCATCAGGAACATGCTGCGTTGGAGCTTCCTGCTCAATCTCATTACAACAAAAACATCTCTACGCTGGCTCGCAGGGCGCCCGCAAGGGGACGCCCCTACTTGAACGATGAGGCGCCCGCAAGGGGACACCCTTACCAGAATAACAATATCGACAGGTCGCGACTAAGCGTTTACAGGCGTGCCCGCGTCGATAGTTGCGGCCTTCAACGCCTGGTCCAGATCGTCGATCAGGTCATCCACAGTCTCCAGACCGACCGAGAGGCGGATGAAATCGGGCGTAACACCTGTCTCGTACTGCTCATCGGGCGTCAACTGCGAATGCGTCGTGCTCGCCGGGTGAATGATCAGCGACTTGGCATCGCCGACGTTCGCGAGGTGCGAGAAGAGCTCGATATGCTGGATCAGGCGCTTGCCGGCCTCCAGTCCACCCTTGATGCCGAAGCCCAGGATAGCGCCGTAGCCGTGTGTGGAGTACTTCTTCGCCAGATCGTGCTGCGGGTGACTTGCCAGGCCGGGATAAGTGACCCAACCGACCGAGGGATGATCTTCGAGGAACTCGGCGATGCGCAATGCGTTCTGACTGTGACGCTCCATGCGCAGCGGCAGCGTCTCCAGGCCCTGCAGGAAGAGCCAGGAGTTGAAAGGCGTCGTGGCGGGACCCAGGTCGCGCAGCAACTGCACGCGCGCCTTGATGATATATGCGAGAGGACCAAGCGCCTCAATATAACGCAGGCCATGATAAGATGGGTCTGGTTCAGTCAGGCCGGGGAAGCGACCGCTCGCCGCCCAGTCGAACGTGCCACTATCGACGATGACGCCGCCGATCGAAGTGCCATGACCACCAATAAACTTCGTAGCTGAATGGACAACGATGTCGGCACCATGCTTGAATGGTTGCATCAGGTACGGCGTGGGCAGAGTATTGTCAACGATCAGCGGGACGCCATGCTCATGGGCGATATCGGCTACCGCGCGAATGTCGAGCGTATCCAGGCGTGGATTGCCCACAGTCTCTGCATAGAGTGCCTTCGTGCGCTCGTTGATCGCGGCACGGAAATTGTTGGGGTCGCGGCTATCCACAAAGCGTACGTTGATACCCAGCTTGGGCAGCGTGTAGTGGAAGAGATTGTAGGTGCCGCCGTAGAGGCTCGCCGACGAGACGATCTCATCGCCAGTCTGAGCGATGTTGAGGATAGCCAGCGTCTCGGCAGCCTGGCCCGAACCTGTCGCCAGCGCGCCGACGCCACCTTCCAGGGCCGCCATACGGCGCTCGAAGGCATCCTGGGTCGGATTCATAATACGCGTATAGATATTGCCGAACTGCTTCAGACCAAAGAGGTTGGCCGCGTGCTCCGGGCTATCAAAAACATAGGACGAGGTCTGATAGATAGGGATCGCCCGCGCATTAGTCGCGCTATCCGCCGTCTCCTGACCAGCATGCAATGAAAGCGTCTCAAAACCATAACTACGATTGCTGTTAAGCGCCATGATATTTACTCCTCCAGATACACTCATAAAAGCTCTTTCCTGGTAGATGCAGGCTTGCACGTTTGCTCAACCTTCAGTATACCAGGGACACCGAATGCACGATAAACCATGATTAGAGCAAGGATAAAGCCGCAGTCATCTGCTCCCACTCTTTCAAAAACGCATCGTGACCGTGCGGAGAGTCGATCTCCACATAGGTGGCATCGCCACCGGTTGCGCGCACCTTATCAGCTAGCCAGCGCACATGGGCAGCCGGAAAGAGAAAATCCGAACGGATACCGACAAAGAGCGCCCTACTACGCAGGCGACCCAGCGCAGCCTCCAACGAAGGATAACCGCTGCTGACGTCATACAAATCCATCGCACGACTCAGGTACAGGTAGCTGTTGGCATCGAAACGCCTTGCCAGCGCCTGCCCCTGGTGATACAGGTAGCTTTCGACATCGAAGCGTCCTCCCAGATCGGGAAAGTGGCTGGGCGAGGGGACCTCTTTATTGCAGGCAGGTTTACGCGCAAAGCGGAGTTCCATTGCTTCTTCGCTCTGATAGGTGATTACCGCCAGCATGCGCGCTATCGCCAGGCCCGAGTCTGGTCCCTGGCCGGGTGCGTAGTTGCCGCCCTGCCACCGCGCATCGTTCATAATGGCCTGCCGCTCGACCTCGCTGAACGCCACGGCCTGCGCGGTGAGAGCTGCCGTGGCGGCAATAACCGCGACCTTGCTTACCAGCTCGGGATACGCCACTGCCCATTCCAGCGCCTGCTGCCCGCCGATGGAACCGCCCGCGACGAGCGCCAGTTTCCGCACACCCAGGTGTCGCAACAGGATGCGTTGGGCATTGATCATATCGCGAATGGTGATAACGGGAAAACTCATCGCATACGGTCGCCCGGTGACGGGATCAAGCGCGCCCGGTCCGGTACTGCCGGAGCAGCCTCCCAGCACATTCGAGCTGATGACGAAATAGCGCGACGTATCGAAGGGCCGACCAGGGCCGACCAAAGGATTCCACCACGCCGCTTTGGGATCATCGGGCCGCTCTATGTCGTGGGCATGCGAGTTTCCTGTCAGGGCGTGGGTAATAAGAATGGCGTTATCGCCTTCAGCGTTGAGGGTTCCCCACGTCTCGTACGCCAGCGTCACAGGAGCCAGCCGCGCACCGCTTTGCAGCGACAGATCATCAAATGTATATGTAAACACCTGGTTAACAGGAGCCAGCTGGAGACGTTGTTGAGCATAGAGAGTCTGCTGCTCGATCTGCATCACCATCATATACTCCTTCCTGAAATTGGTAACAAAAACCCCTCACCCACACAGGGGCGAGGGGTAAACGTCTTCGCGGTACCACCCTGGTTTATCGACGCCTCACGACATCGACCTTTGTGAGTATGCTGTCATCCGTTGCATCTAGCCCTTTATCACCATAGCTTCAGATCACGCACTACTCCGGCCTGTAACGCGGTCACGCGGCCCGGTCTACTCGCCCATTCAGGCATTCAACCTGCAACTCAAAGGCCATCTTCGGCGCTGGAACGGCGCTGACATCTCATCGTCATCAACTCTCTGTAGCCGCCCTCGACGCGTACTCTTCCTTCTCAATGTCTTTTTTGTTTACTGATTGGTAAGGTACACAGCGCGCAGGATAACAAAAAACCCCTGATCTCAGGGGCTATGCTACATCGCTCTTCCCCTCATCTCGCGGAATACTCTATTCCGCCGGAATTGGCACCCTGCATGCAACATTGCAGGCGGGTTGCCGGGCTTCACAGGGCCGTTTCCCTCCACCCTCTTGATGAGAGCAGTTCTTCACTGCGCGTATTCCGTTTTTAACTGGCTCGCTTATCCATTTGAGCCGTTGCGTTAGTAACAAGTATACTCAAGGAGAGAAAGAGATGTCAAGGGCAGATAGGCGCGCTTTCATGTATAAAATGTACACAGTCTTAAGCTTAGAACACTGCATTGCTTCCTTACGTATCTATTCATAGCCCTTTTCTGACTCCTCGCCGCTGCGCGGCTCGCACGCTTTTTGTGTGGTTGGCGGGCTGGCGGCCGCCAGCCCGCCAACCACACAAAAAGCCCTTGTGAAGCGCCTTTGGCGCTGATGAGTCCTGAACAGCTACCGGGATGACGCATGGAGAGATCCTGGACGGCTACAGATGTGGTTTAATAAAGGGACCTTGCCCACTGATCGATAACGCAACGGTGGTACTACCAGACAATAGAGAAAATAGCGCATGAACACCTTTCTCGACACAGACAATCGCCTGTTTGTGCTCGCGCGCCGGGGAAAATATCTGCCAAACTGGTTGATTGCCATCCTTATGGCGCTCGTCTTTTTATTCCTGTCGGACCTCACTTTCACTCCGGCCCTCTTCTGGTTGGTCGGACGCCTCTTTCCATTGTACGCATGGCTGAACCAGCTTGCGCGGAGCCCCTACGCACTCGTATCGGCCAGCGAACTGGTGCTGTACCTGGCGATCAGGTTTCTTCCCCCGGTCCTGCTGGTCTGGCTCTGGCTGCGCTTCGTGGAGCAGCGCCCCTTCTGGACGCTTGGATTGGAGCGGCGGGGCGCGGCTCTGAAGTACGTGCGTGGCTTCGCCTTCGGCTTTGCGTTGTTTGCGCTCACTACCGGCATCTTGTTTATCACTGGCGCGGTGATAGGCATAGGAGGAGATCCACGCTCCGTAGGCTTCGGCGCGCTCGGCGGCGTGCTCCTGAGCTATCTGGGTTGGGCGCTACAGGGACCGAGTGAGGAGATAGTCACACGCGGCTGGCTGCTGCCGATCCTGGGAGCTCGTTATAAGCCGGGAATTGGTATCGTGATCTCGTCGCTGCTGTTCGGGCTTTTTCATGCGCTCAATACTGGCTTCAGCCTGCTCGCCCTGGTGAACCTGATCTTGTTCGGGCTCTTTGCGGCCCTATACGTGCTCAACGACGGCAGCATCTGGGGCATGTTCGGCATTCACGCCGCCTGGAACTGGGCCGAGGGCAACGTGTTCGGCGCGCTGGTCAGCGGCTTTAACCAGCCAGGCGGACAGTTGATGATTCTGCACCCGGTCGGTCCCGGCTGGCTGACGGGGGCCGCGTTCGGTCCAGAGGGTGGGCTGGCGGTGACGGCGACGTTTCTGATCGGCATTGCAGGCATGATATGGTGGGGGAGGAGGAGACAGCAGCAGGCACTACCAGCCGTAACCTGGGACGTGCAGGGACGTAGATATTAGTGAACAATCAGCGATACCTATGTTCTATACTTAATCTATAAAATTGGAAGAGGAATAAATACGTGGCGCGTTGCCTCAATCCGCGCTCCGGCGGACATGAGAATCCGGACACCGCCGTCTCCTGCCAGCTCTGTGACTTTCTGGTGCAGGGAGCACATATCGGCATCTACGAAGTTGTTTCCTTCATCGGCGCGGGAAGCTATGGATATGTCTATAAGGTCCGTGAGCCGATGCCGCTCAGCCGCATCCTGGCCCTCAAGGTGCTACGCCTCGATCAGTTCAACGCCAGGGCCCAGGCGAACTTTTTCCAGGAGGCGCGCCGCATCGGCAGTATGCAGCATCCAAACATCCTGCCCATCTATAACTTCGGCCAGGTGGCGGAGAGCGAGCAGCCGTACTTTGTGATGGAGTTCGCCCCGCAGACGATTCTGGACCTCTTCCGCCAGTCTGACGGCACGCGCCGCCAGGCGTTCGCGGAGGAGCTCGTCCCATACGTCCAGCAGAGCGCCGATGCACTACAATATGTCCATAACAAGGGACTCGTGCATCAGGATGTGAAGCCCGGCAACCTGCTCATCGGGCGCAACAAACAGATCCTACTCGCGGACTTCGGCACGACCTTCTACCTGGGCATGCAGACGCACGCCTCCCTGGGCGAGATCACGGGGACAGCCGCGTACATGCCGCCGGAGCAGTGGCAAGGGAATCCGCGCCGTGACTCCGACCAGTACGCGCTGGCGATCTGCTGCTACGAGCTGCTCACCGGGCGCACGCCGTTTGTGTATAAGCGCCTGGAAGAGATGTGGAACGCGCATCTGCAGGAGCCGCCGCCCTCGCCGCAGAAGTGGAATCCGCGCGTCCCGGTCGAGGTCGCGGCGGTGCTGCTGCGCGCCCTGAGCAAGGATTATCGGCAGCGCTATCACAGCATCACCGAGTTCGCCGATAACTACGCGAACGCCGTCCAGGTAGCGCAGCAGCGTTATGTCTGTCAACATTGTGGGCAGCAGAATCGCACGGGCGCGCAGCGCTGCACGACCTGTGGCGCGGAATACGATACGCGCCGCTGCGTCTACTGCGAAACGCCGGTACGCTTCGGCCAGCGCTGCTGCTCGAACTGCGGACGCCTCACGCTGCCACCGACGCTGGTCGATCATAGTCCCCTGGTCGGCGTCGTCCTGCGCCAGGGCCGCTATACGATCAAACACGTCCTGCGCCAGTCCGAGGAGACGCGCGTCACGACCGCAATTGCCACCGATGCACAGACGAACGAACGCAAAACGCTGCTCAAACGCTGGCAGTGCAGCGATGAGCCGCTTGCACAACGCGCAAAAGACGTAGCCTATTATGAGAACGCCACAGGCACGCTAGCCCGCGTGCACCACCCACTGATACCGGCAGTGCTGGACCGTTTTGCCGAGGGCAATTACTACTACATGGTGGAAGATTATATCGACGGCGAGAGTCTGGACGAGCGTATACAAAAGCTGCTACGGCCCATCCCCGAGCGTGACGTACTCAACTATATGAACAACCTGCTCAACATCCTGATCGTGCTGGAGCAGCAGAGGCCGCCGCTACGCCACTACGACATCTCGCCCGCCAACATCATGATCGATAAGCGCGGGCGGGCGCTGCTGACGGGCTTCCAGATCACCCCTGCGCCCGTTCCAGCAGGCACGCGACCACGCGCCGAAGTCAACAGAAGGCGCACCACCAGGAAGCTGCTCATCTCGCCCTACATGCCATTGCAGGACAAACCCTACGACCAGCGCACCTGCATCTACGCCCTGGCCGCCAGTATGCATCACGCCCTGACCAACGTCGCGCCACCACACTACCCATCCTACCCGCCTGTACGCATGCTCAATCCAGACATCTCGCCCGCGTTGGAGGGCATTCTCAGTCGCGCGCTGATCGAGGATAGTGGCGCGCGTTACCAGAGCTACGAGGCGCTGAAGAGAGATATTCAGCGCCTGTTGTAAAAGTCAGGGTCTTTGGCACCCGTAGTAGGGATGGGGCTTGCCCCCATCCGGCTCGGGGAGCGCATTCACCACGAATGGTCACGGATGGGGGCAAGCCCCATCCCTACTGTTGAAAAGCGAGCACATTCCCAAATTGGTCTATATATGCTACACTGGCGCAAACAACAGTTGTGAGGTGAAGGCACGCCATGAACAAGCTCGCGCGAGACGACGAGGAGGAGTTGATTGTCCGTAGCCAGCGTGGCGAGGTGGCCGCGTTCAATCAGCTCGTCCTGCACTACCAGCAGATCGTCTACGGCGCGGTCTATCGCTTGCTTGGCGATCCCGATACGGCTGCCGACGTAACACAGGACACCTTCATCGCAGCCTATCGCGGCATCACCTCCTATCGCGGCGGCTCCTCCTTCCGCGCCTGGCTGCTGCGCATTGGCTCCAATATGGCCTGCGACCACTGGCGCCGCGTGCAACGCCATCCCGCCGAGTCGTTGGAGTTTCTGACCGAAGAGGATGAGGCACCTTCGTCCGAAGCGCTCAACGTACTGGCCGACAGTGGCATCGGGGGCAATCCCGAAGCGATGTTGCTCACACTGGAGCTGCAGGCCGTCATTCAAAAAGGGCTGGAGCAGCTCCCCCTCGAACAGCGAGTAGCAGTCGTCCTGTGCGATATAGAGGGGCTCTCCTACGAGGAGATCGCGGACTCCACCCAGACGAGCATCGGCACGGTCCGCTCGCGCATCTCACGTGGGCGCGTCCGCCTGCGCAGCTACCTCAACCAGCACAGGGAACTTTTACCACGTAACTATCGTCTTACTTGAAGTAACGAATGATACTATAACGGAGCATCGGCGTGGCACAAGAGAATCGGCATCTGACAACAGAACAGCTTTCGGCTCTTCTCGACGGAGAGGTCTCAGCAGAAGAGCGAACGCAGTGGGAAGCCCACCTGGCAACCTGTCAGCGCTGTCAGCAAGAACTGGCAAACCTGCGGCGGACGGTCGCGCTCCTGCACGCACTGCCCCAGCCAGCTCTTCCACGCTCATTCGAGCTACCAGCCGAGATCGCCGCACCCGTCGCCCTCTTCACAGGCACCAGGCGGGCAGCCGCACCAGCGCCTCCAGGCGCGCCTGAACGTCGTCGGCAGGGCAGACCCTATCTGCGCTTCACATTCAGAACACTGAGCGCAGTTGCCGCCATGATCGGCATCGTCTTCTGCCTATCGGGGATCGTGCCCGCGCTCACCAGGGGCGGTGCCACCGCTACCTCTGCCACCTCCTCTTCCGCATCCGGTGCTGCCTCCAATAGCGATCAGGGGCAAACGCTCCCCAGGCCAACAAATGGAAGCCACGCATCGACGGATTTGACGCCCGCGATCCATCCCGCTGCGACCCCATCCGCGAGCCTGTCCAGGCCGCCCACTACGACGCCCTACGACGGTAGCCAGCAGCCCTCTACAGGAAACTGGCCGATCTTCCTCTTCTTCAATCTGAGTACGCAGGAGGGACGACTGGGACTTGGCATCCTCCTTTTTGTATTGGGTATGATGGGCTACATCATTTTCCGACGCAAACGAGCACGCGCACCCTGAGAGCGCGTCGTTATTTTTCACCTGTCATACTCTTTGCTTGCGCCTTTGAGGCATTGTTCTCTCTACGCTGGGAGTAAAAGGGTCATAACTTGTCAGTTTCTACAGTTTTTTGTATATTCTTATACAGTCATGCACAATTTTCTTTATGTTTTCCCTATGCAGAGATAGGAATAAGCTGATGAGCAACCCGATTTTGCTATTCCCACCAGTCGTGAACGTGCTGGTCACGGGTCTATTTGCGGGAGTTGTCTTGCGCCAATACGTGCGCCGCCATCGTGTACACCAGTTGTACTGGTCGATCGCGCTCTGTATGGCCTTCGTAGCTACACTGGCCTATGTCTTCATGCTATTGGTGCAACCGACCAGCGCGGCGGGCACCCTCCTCTTCCGCGCCTACTACATCTTCGGTGCCGAGCTCATGCCATCCTGGCTCGGCCTGGGGAGCGTCGCCCTGATCGCGCGCCCAGGCGTCACACGCATCTGCGCGCTGGCATTGAGCGTGTGCAGCGTGTTGGCGGCCATACTGCTCCTCATCGCCAACATCGACATGCAGAAGCTCGGCCAGGTAGCGGAGACGCCCGGCACAGGCATTCTACAGACGGGCCCATGGTTGATCGCCACGATCACGCTGAACACGCTGGGCGTGCTCGCCATCGTCGGCGTCGCCATCTACTCGGGCTGGAAGCTGCTGCGGCGTCACTCCAGCGTCGCGGGCTTTCGACCGGGGAGTCTCCTGTGGGCAAACGTGCTCATCCTGGCCGGTGCCTTGCTGAATGCAGCGGCGGGGAGCTTTGCGCGCTTCTTCGGCATAGAGAATACCTTCTGGCTCATCATGGCTGTCGGCTGGATCGTCTTCTTCGCCGGTGTGCTACTGACGAGCCGGCGCCGCAGCACGGTTCCGCCCCAGAAGATAGGGCGCGACTTCGAAGACGCGGAGAAGCAGCTCGCCTCGTCGTGAGCGCAGTGCATTCTCTCTGGTAGGGGCGAGGGCGACCTGAATCGTTACCCTTCACCAGATAGTAGAGCAATCGTTCCACTTTTCGCTCGAAACCCTTTCTCAAGGGAGCAATGCTTACTTCCTTATATCAGGATTTTCAAGTGCTTTCCATGACAGCGTGTGGATCGAAGACTGCTTGCTAGTACAGCGTTTTTATTGGTATCACAGGAAAAGAACTAGGAATAGATGGTCTCGGCAGAGGGCAGCGAGGTCGAGTTGGTGTCGGTGGGTGCCACCGTGATCGTATTCACCAGTTGCACCGTCTACCCCTTGTCGTCCGGGTGGGCAAAGCTGCCGGTGCAGCCGCCGTGAATGGCACAATAGGTCGGGTCGTAGCGGTTATCGCTGCCGGTGTTAGGCGTGCCGTGTGTGTTATTGTCGCCGGTCAGGTACGTAATGAACTCGATCATGCCCGTGCGGTGATCGCTCAAGGCGTGCAAGTAGGGCCAGTAGTTGTTGCTGCCAATATACGTCAACCGAAGATGGATGAGCTTATCGGATCTGGGCCCGCGACCAGAGGCCTCGTTGGCTTTTCAGGCCGATCTCGCCGGGTCTTCTCTGCTGGTCCTCAGCTAATGCAAGGAGTGTCTCCAGTGAGGCCGTTTGTTAGCCTCAGCATAACAGACCCGCTTCGCAAGCTGTTTTATCACAAGCTCAACCATTCTTAGGTTGACGCATATTGGGCCAGTAGTTGTTGCTGCCAAAGTTGCCATAGCTGACGGTCTGGCTGCTGTCATAATAGGTGTTGTGCAGCCCCTGGTACGTGAAGGTCACGGCAGACAAGGTATGCCCTGTTCCATTCTGATAGACCGTGGGGGTGATGCTGGAGAGCGTATGCTGGCCCGCGCACCAGGCCGACGCCCCGGTGCGCGAATCCGTGCAATGATGGTAGGCGACATCGCTGTAGGAGAGGCTATAGCTAGAATCCAGATGGCTACTGCTGCTGTCGTCGCCGACGTAGCTCTTGATGGTCTTGAGGGTGTAGATGCTCATGACCGTCGGGGCGGCCACGCCACTGGAGGGAGGCGTGCAGCCCCCCTCGTTGGTTCCGTAGGCCGTCACCCACTGGATGCCGCCCGAGGAGTAGTTGGCTACCCCCTTGTAGAGGAAATCGACGGTACCGGCGAGCGCGCTGCCACTGGGGCCGGTCCCATAGGTGATCTGCTTGAGCACGGCATCGCGCACCGTGGTGTTTCCGCTTTTCGTCACCTTATCTTGCAAATAGGAGACGACGATTTCGCGCGTCGAAGTGCTGTTGCCCTCGTTGGATCACGACCAACGGAATATCCGCCGCAAAAGGTTCAGCCACCACACTTCCCTTTCCACCCGCACTGGGGGCCTTTAACCCACTATGGTGCCCCCAGCAGCCCCGGCCCGACTGAATTCATCTGCCATGTCGAGATTACGGTGGTCGAAGAGATACACTGCCGCCGCCATCAGCACATACGCTGCGGTAAAGAGCAGGCCGAGGCGCGCCTGGTCCGGCCCCTGCACCATTTGGAAGAAGAACCCGCCGCTGGTCGCATTGAACATCGCGTGCCAGATCGCAGCGAGCAGCCACACCCGGCTGCTGCGCCGGAAGAGCCACAGCATGAGGAACTGGAACGCGATGTTCCCGCCGATGCCCAGGGTCCACGACAGTTGGCCGGTAAGCATGAGCGGCAGATGCCAGAAGACACGGATGGCAGCGAGGATCAACCAGGCGTTGATGAATTTGTGATGGCTCAGCACCAGCGGCGCGGCGAAAGCCGTCCAGCCGACCTCTTCGCCAATGCCGACCACGATCAGGTAGACGACGAATAAACCAGGAAGGTCGGTCCATTTGGAGAGTTGAGACGCTGTGGGCAGCGGCGCGCCAAATGCGGAGTTGGCTAGCACCGCGGCACTAACGATCACCACGGGGGCCACGAAGGCCAGGATGTACCAGCTGGGCGCTGTGCGGAACGTCGTGAGCCGACGCCACCCGTTTTTGAGACCCGCGCGTCCCAGGAATGCCGATACGATTGCTGCGGCGACCAGCGGCCCGAACGGCAAATTGGCAGGCGAGCCGTTGGTCCCCCCTAATGCTGCGGCGATGTCAGCGGCCCCTAATGCTGAGACAATGTAGGGCATCCACCCCAGCAGGCACGCCAGGATGACGAAGAACGCCAGTGGACGCACCTCGTCCAGCTTGAACCACGTACTGTACTTTTGACGCTTTAGAATGACTTGATTCTCTTTCATGGTTATTCTCCTTTGGGGGAACTCAGGGTTCGCTCATTTCCCAGGCAGTTCATAAGAATTGCCCTCCATGGCCTTTCGGTAGCAGGTGATACCGTTGGCGAATCCCTTAATGGCCATTGGCGACAGCTAAAGCAGCGAACCGCGAGGTACGTGTCTTGGCATGAGGGACCTCATTGAGCCAGGCATCAAAGCGGACCAAATTGATGGCAATGGCCGTGAAAAGAT
>WNGD01000603.1_pt1 | contig 38713 bp, 32 predicted proteins | sample 5400671 | NCBI WGS metagenome assembly WNGD01 (sample SAMN13153369, study PRJNA577476) | soil metagenome | isolation source: 40 cm soil or saprolite under grassland replicate 2 | place: USA:California | collected 2016-06-15 | reverse complement strand
CAGTCCCAAAGGTTCCCAGACCCGCATGGGACTCGCTAGTCTCTTTGGGACCTGGATGGCACAGCACCTCAATCCCTTCCACCAATGCCTGGCTACCTTGACCATGAAAACTTCTTTAGGTCAAGTCTGAACAGTTTCACCAATCCTCACAGATAGCCAAAAAGCCACCCATAGTGTATACTATGAGTCAGTTGCTATCAACTTGGAAAAATATATACACCCAGGGCGGTCTCACGTGGTCGCCATCGGTAATGCCCATTGTGCTGCATGAAACGAAGTGGCGCCCCTTGCAGGTGCCAGAAATCAGCCTGAAGAAAAGCGCATCACCATCTGTAGGGGCGGGAGTGGGGATGATGCGGGGAGGGGGCCTTTATGGGACCCTGTCTGGGGGACAGGTATGCCCGCTGCTGGCTGCGCTTCTGCTGGACCACCGGAAATGAGCTGTATTGGTACCGCCGGACACGTCGATCATGGAAAATCAACCCTCGTCAAAGTGTTGACGGGCATCGACCCTGATCGTTTGGCGGAAGAAAAAGAACGTGGCATGACCATTGACCTCGGCTTTGCCTGGTTAAAACTACCGGGTGGACGCGAGGTCAGCATCGTAGATGTTCCTGGCCATGAGAGCTTTATCAAAAATATGCTCGCTGGCGTTGGCGGCATTGATGCCGCTCTCCTCGTCGTTGCCGCCGACGAGGGAGTCATGCCGCAAACGCGCGAACACCTGGCAATTCTCGACCTGCTGCGCGTGCGTCGCGGCGTGGTGGCGCTCACAAAAATGGATCTTGTGGATAAGGAGTGGCTGGAGTTGGTACGTGAGGAAGTAGAAGAGCAACTGAAATCAACTACCCTGGAGGACGCCCCTATCGTTGCCGTCTCCGCCTATACAGGACAGGGCTTGCCCGAGTTGCTCGCCCGGTTGGAGTCGATCCTCGCTGAGTCGCAGGACCAGCAATCCTACCAGGATAACATTGCGCGTCCACGCCTGCCCATCGACCGCGTCTTCACCATGACCGGCTTTGGCACAGTTGTGACCGGGACCCTGCTTGATGGTACCTTCAAGCTAGGCCAGGAGGTTGAAGTACTCCCACAGGGTACCAGGTCGCGCATCCGCACCTTACAGACCCACCGCCACCAGGTCGAGGCGGCCCAACCAGGCAGCCGCGTCGCGATCAACCTGGCGAATGTAGCTCGCTTCGACCTGGAACGTGGCAATGTAGTTACTCTACCTGGACAGTTACGCCCTACCGTCCTCATCGACGCACATATTCAGCTTTTACATGACACTCAGCGCCCACTTGCGCACAATACACTCGTAGATTTCTATAGCGGCTCCCAGGAGATACCGGCGCGTATCCGCCTGCTCAACGTGGAAGAACTACAACCTGGGCAGAGCGCCTGGGTACAGTTACGTTTAAGTCGACCTGCCGTAGTAGCCCGCCGCGATCGCTTCATCCTGCGTATACCTTCGCCCAGCATGACCGTCGGCGGGGGCGAGGTTGTCGATATCCAGCCGCGTTACCACCGCCGTTTTCAGCAGACCGTGCTGAATGCCCTGGCAACCCTGGAGCACGGCTCCCCGGATGAGTTAGTACTGGCAGCCCTTGACAGGCGAAGAGAACCCACCACGAAGCATCAAGAGGCACAAAAAGGTAAGAAAGAAGGCGCGCGACTTCCTGGCCCCGACACTGGAACCACGGGAAAGCTTTCACATGGGTTGGTTGGCTATGAATTATCGGATATAATGAAGCACAGCAATTTATCTGAAAATGTGACGCAACAGGCACTGGAGACGTTGTTAAGAACGGGAAGGGTGAAACAGGTTGGGACACTATGGTTTGCTCAAGCTGTGTGGGAGTCGCTGGTAGAAGAGGCAGTTCGGCTGGTACGTGAGCAACATCAACAGCATCCCTTGCGCAGCGGGCTCTCGAAGGAGGAATGGCGAGCGCGGCTGCATTTGCCGCCAAAGATGGCTACTGAAGTCTTCGCAGTCTTGCAGGCAGAAGGACAACTGGATGCCGTCACAGGCGAGGCAAACACAACAGGTGGTTTCATTCGATTGCCCAGCTTCGTGCCCACTTTTACTGGGGCACAGCAGCAACGGGTCGAGCAATTATTACGCTACTTCAAAGAAAATCCCTATACACCGCCTGTGCGTGCCGAAGCAGAAACAGTCGTGGGTTCCGAGGTCCTCGCATCGCTCATTGAGCAAGGCCGGCTGGTAAAATTAGGTGATAGTGTGCTTTTCCTGCGGGAGACCTACGAAGAAGCATTAGCAAAACTACTCGCGTATCTGCGCGAGCATGGCAAAATCACGGCAGCAGAGGCGCGGGATGTGCTGGGAACGACGCGAAAGTACATCTTGCCCCTATTAGAGCATATGGATGAACGACGCATCACGCGCCGTATCGGTGATGAGCGCGTTTTGGCAGCCCAAACATGATGCGAAGTGTTTCATCTTCTCTTTATAATGTGAACTGCTTCATAGAATTGTACTGTTTTTGGTGTAGCATATTCCAATTGCGTCCAGAATGCGCTAAAATAAGTAGCGCATATTGTTGACCAATCGGTGTGTCGTAGCATCATCATTCTGGGAAGTCTATGCAAATCGAAGTTCTGGGTGAGCGATACCAGTTACAAAACCCAATAGGTCGGGGTGGTATGGCCACCATCTATCGTGGCCTAGATAGGCGCATGGATCGCGTCGTTGCCATCAAGGTCCTGCGCGAAGTCTATAGTACGGACCCCAAGTTTGTGACCCGCTTTCAACGTGAGGCGAAAGCAGCATCAGCCTTGCAGCACCCCAATATCGTGCAGGTCTATGACTATGGGCAGACCAACGGCAACTATTTCATTGTCATGGAGCTGATCGAAGGCACGGACCTCCGCCGCTACCTGCGCTCGCGTGGCGTTCTTGATGTCGATCGTGCGGTCATCATTGCCCATGATGTCGCCCTTGGCCTGGGAGCTGCGCACCGCCGTGGCATCGTGCACCGCGATGTCAAACCGCAGAATATCCTTGTAGGGCGCGACGGCTCAATCAAGCTGACCGATTTTGGTATCGCCAGCGTCTACAAAGATATCAATGCTGAGCGATTGACTACTACCGGCATGACATTAGGTACCGTCCAGTACTACGCGCCCGAACAGGCTCAGGGCGAGATTGTCAACCCGGCCGCCGACGTCTACGCGCTTGGCATCGTCATGTATGAAATGCTGACCGGGCGCCCTCCATTCGACGGTGATACACCCGTGGCGGTAGCCATGCAGCATATTCAGGACGCTCCGCTGCCGCCCACTCACTTGAATCCGAACATCCCACCTGCCCTGGAAGAAATTATCTTGCGCTGCCTGGAGAAAGTGCCGGAAATGCGTTTCCTGGATGGAAATGCCCTGGCCCGTGCCCTCGAAACGCTCGGCGAGACCGAACTCAATGAGAGCATGCCAACCGTTGTAAATCCGTCGCCGGTGCCGGGTCAGCCCCCCGTTCCTGTAGCCCTTACCGGTGAGCCAGCTTCGCCTCGCGCCAACGGTGGCCTTCGCCGTCAACAGGTCTCTTCACCTAACAACTTTGTCAGTGTTCCAGCCGGTACCAGCAACATAGCAGAACAGCGCGGCTTTATCACCCCGAGCGTTTATGGCAACCAGGCAACAGGTTCAGCCCGCGTAGGAACTGTCCCGCGCACAGGCCAGGTGCGGCGAGACCAGCGCGACTCGCGCTTCGCCAGTATCATAACTGTACTCATCCTCCTGGCAACGTTATTGTTGCTTGGCTTTAGTGTCTTCCTGGCAGCCGAACTTGGCTTCATCAATCTCTCTATCATAGGCCTGGGACCAACCCAGGCGCCGACCAACACAACACAGGTTCCTGTACCCAACCTGGTAGGCCTATCTTTAGCGCAGGCCCGGGCCGCGGCAACCAACGCTGGATTCGAGTTGGTTGTCAAAAACAATCTCACCTCGGGAACAGTGATCGACCAGTTCCCGAAGCCTCCTGATAAAGCTCCGCAGGGCTCGAAGATTGAAGTCGATCTACAGGCAGAACAGACATTGACCGTGCCGCACCATCTTGTGAACAATACACTCGCGGCGGCGGAAGACGCTCTCAATAAAGCCGGTATTCTCTATCAGGTGCTGCCTTCCGATCCACCCACCGATCGCAGTAAGGGACCAAACATCGTTGTCAACGTCAGCCCGCCTGGCGGTACGCAGATTAGCGTCGATACTGTAGTCAAGCTCTACGTCGTGAACCTGACGAACGGCACCCCTACGCCCATACCGACAGCGAAACCGACGCCAACGCCAAAACCGAAACCGTCGCCGACACCAACGCCAACGCCAACGCCAACGCCGACATTGCCGCCGTCACCCGCACCAACGCCGACGCCATCGCAGGCACCAGCATCAGCCTGGGTACGATTGATCGCTTCAGGATAGGCTGCGCAGCCGATCCTATCATCGTTAGCCCGTACTTTCTGTAGGAGCGCGATAATGAAGTTTATAAAGAAGCACGAGACCATGCTTTGATTGCACCCATATTGGTGATTTCTGCCAAGTCATCCTCCTCGGACCCAGTTCAATGAGGGTTCTTTCACTGATAGAGCCGTTCCCTCCTGGTTTTCCTTCAGCTTACCACGCTCACCGGGATAGTTTGTGGGGCAATCCAGAGAAATGCCACAAACCCTACTCTGATCACGTTTATTCTCATTGGGTGAAGTAACAATGAAATATCCCTTGTGTGAACTCTGTAGGAAAATAATATGCGACGCAACATTGTATTTGTAGTCATCGCTCTACTACTCATCGGAACCAGCCTCGCGGGTGTGCGTATGCTGGTTCACGCGGATGCAAACCGGCGTCTCGCACTCAGCAGTGACATCGTGCCCTTGGTCCAGCGGGCGCACCTTTTGCAGGCCGCCGACCCTCAACAGCAATTGCACCTGTCCATCGGTCTCCAACTGCGCAATTCGGCAGAACTGGATAGGCTGTTGAATGCTATCTATGATCCCCGGTCGGCACAGTACCACCACTATCTCACCCCTGCCGCGTTCAACATGTTGTTTGCACCCACACCCGACCAGGTGCGGCAAGTCGTCTCATTCTTGCAGAGCCAGGGGTTCACCGTCACCACTGTTGCCGCCAACAATCAACTCATCGATGCCACAGGCTCCATTGCGCAAGCGCAGTACGCATTCAACACGCGGATCAATAATTACCGGCTCGGTAGCCGCACCTTTTACGCGAATGCGACAGCCCCCAGCCTGCCTGCGTCGCTCACTTCTTTGATTACATCCATTGGCGGACTGGACAATAGCCTGCACTATCAACCGCACTACCGCAGGCTCAACGTCAGGCAGGCAGCCCCAGGTGGCTACACTCCAGAAGACCTTGCCGCGGCCTATGATGCTGCACCGCTGCAAAATGCCGGGATCCTGGGTGATGGCCAGGCCGTAGCTCTCTTCGAACTGGATGGATACCAGCCTGGCGATGTTGCTCAATACTTCCAGGCCTACAATCTCGGTAATCCGAGCATCACCAATGTCCTGGTAGATGGCTTCAATGGCTCTGCAGGTCAGGGCGCAATTGAAACAGAACTGGATATCGAGGTAACTGCCGCTATGGCTCCTCATGCCAGGCAGATCATCTATGAAGGTCCGAACACAACTCAGGGTCTTAATGATACCTACAACAGGATTGTCACCGATCATAAAGCCCGCATTGCACTCACTAGTTGGGGGATCTGTGAATCAAGTTCTGGCCCTGGCGAGTTGCAAACCCTCGACAACATCTTTAAGCAGGCAGCCGCGCAGGGTATCGCCTTCTTCGCCGCCTCCGGCGATGCTGGAGCCTATGATTGTGGTGATGGCAATCCAGCAGTAGACTCACCTGCCAGCGATCCCTACGTCACGGGTATCGGCGGCACCAACCTGCAATTGAATACCGGTGCTTATGATCATGAATCAGTATGGTCCAACCCAAAATCGAAGTTGCGTAGTCCCAGGGGAGCAGGGAGTGGTGGTGGGATCAGTAATACCTTCAAACGCCCCACATGGCAGAGTGGCCCGGGCGTTGATAGCCAGTATAGTAATGGCAACCGGCAGATACCCGATGTTACGGCAGACGCCGACCCTGCGGCTGGATACTCGATCTACTGTACAGTGATGAACGCAGGCTGCCCCCCCTCTGGCTGGATCACCGTCGGCGGCACAAGCGCAGCCACCCCGCTCTGGGCAGGTAGCTTGGCGCTCATCAACCAGTATTTGAGAGCTGACGGTAAGGCCCGTGTAGGCTTCGCCAACCCCACACTGTACCGCCTCTTCAACGTGCAGCAGGCATTTCCCGCTTTTCATGACATTACCAACGGTACTAACCTGCTCTATTCGGCTACCACAGGCTATGACCTGGCAAGCGGCCTTGGCTCACCCGATATCTACAACATCGCCCGTGACCTCGACCCTGGTGATAGCGCTATTGCTACCCTCCCTGCTGGGCCTGCCATTGTGTTTGCTGCTGCTGCAAGCCCAGCAACTGCTGCTCAAGATACATAATCTGTTGTTGTAATTCTTGCTTTTTCTTCTGCGGCCCCCATAAACGCACATCCTCGATCTCTTTATAGCCATGCCGGAGCATACCGCGTGGAACAAAAGCCGCCGACTGGTTATACTGCGAACGAATTTTCCCCATCTCTGTATTTATTCGCTTGAGGTCTAGTTTCAGTTGCCGGATTTGCAGCTTGATCTGTCTAATCTGCTCCTTATACGGATCTTGAGCTTTACTTGTGCCGCGACTACTTTCTACTGGTGCAACCTGAGAGACACCCCCCGGCACCTGCAATGCCGCGCCACAATTATCACAGAAATGCGCTCCATCCTTGACGCGCATACCACACTGTGAGCAGAACATCGTACATCCTCCTTCGGAGCCGGCTTATTGAGTAAACAGTAGTCTTTTTAGGAGTAATTTAAAGTATCCCCCGTCCGATGCCGAACGCGAGGACACCCAACCTGGCTCCACTATTTACACGTGAAACATACTTACGAGTATTACTAATTTAAATATTCTACCAGCTGCGCAGGATCAGGTGCCCTTCCGCGACAGCATGGACAATATCCGCGCGACTCACAATGCCCACCAGCTTATCTTCGCTGATCACCGGCACGCGCTTGATCTTGCGCTCAGTCAGTAACAGGGCAATCTCGTTAATCGGCGTATCCTCGGTAACTGCAATTATCTCGTGACTCATAATATCGGCAACGCGCAGGCCCTCGCGGCTCGCCTTGCTGATAATGTCCGCCTCGGTAACAATACCGATAATCCCACCATCTGCGTTGACGACAGGCAGACCACTGATACGTTCCTGGTAGAGCAGTTGTGCAGCCTCCTGTACACTGGCCTCCGGGGAAATGGTACACACTTTGCGGGTCATAATGTCACATGCAATCATCGCGCACACTCCTTCGGGTGCAGGTGAAGAAACAGTAGAGCTATATTCCACCGTCTACCATCATAGGTAGTCTACTGATAATCATAACATACAATATCTCATTTGTGCTCTGTCTTAGCCGCCACACAGACGTTTGGAGATAAGCCTTCCTGTGAGCGGATTTGAGCACTGCCCCGGCTGTCACCCCTGGCTTCGCGAAGGGTCTGGCTCGACGGACGCAGAGATCCTTCCCCTTCGCGGAGTTTACCCTTGAGCGAAGCGAAGGGCTCAGGGCTTCGGCTCCTGCGCTCAGGATGACAGGCATTATCTCCAAATGTCTGGCTACCACATTATTTCTCACACATTTTTCGGGAGCGGGGCAAAATCGCCAGGATTGGAAAGCCCTGGCCGCCTCTCCATATACTTGTTGAAGTTGTTGTGCTCTGTCTTAACCGTCTCTCGATATAATTGTTGAGGTTGTGGCGAGCTGAAAGCTCGCCACAACCTCAACAATTATATCCCTGTGAGCGCCGCAGGCGTGTACAAAGTGCGCCGAGGAAGGACCTGACAGGGGCAAGCCCTGCCACTACGCTTGACCGAGCCCAATAGCGTAGTGGCGACCCTTGCGGTCGCCAGGCTACTACGTTATAATGGCTGGCAAATCCACTGTTCAATGGAGAAGAGAGGAAACACCTTGAACATTCATCTTATTGGAGTCCCTTTAGACCTGGGTGGCATATACCATGGAACAGACCTGGGCCCAAGCGCCATTCGTTATGCAGCCCTGGACATCGAGCTAAGTAAGAAACTCGGCCAGCTTGGCCATACCCTCATTGATGAAGGGAACCTGGCAGTGGCTGAGCCAGAACCTGTCCCGCTTAGCGGCCCACATCTCAAGAATCTAGAGCCAATCCTGGATGTATGTGCAAGACTGGCAGCCGCCATAGCGCATTATAGTGGCCCTGGTGATTTTCCCCTCGTGATAGGAGGCGACCACAGCCTTACCCTGGGATCGGTCACCGGAGCCGTCAAGGCGCACGGTTCCGTTGGCGTGATCTGGATCGATGCTCACGCCGATTTCAATACCGATCAGACCACACCTTCTGGTAACATTCACGGCATGCCCTTAGCAGCACTGATCGGCCGGGGTCACGAACGACTGGTGAACCTGGGCGGCTTTAGCCCAAAGGTTGCTCCCACCAACATTGCTATCGTTGGCTCGCGGGACCTCGATCCCGACGAACGTGAGCTGCTGCGCCTGGCGCAGGTGCGCGTCTTCACCATGAAGGATATCGATCGTATCGGACTGCCCGCAGCCATTACCCAGGCGCTCGAAATTGCAACCGCTGGTACCGGTGGTGTGCATGTCAGTTTCGACATGGATGCAGTAGACCCCTCTGAGGCACCTGGGGTTGGCACCCCCGTCCCAGGTGGCATCACCTATCGTGAAGCTCACCTGGCAATGGAATTGATTGCCGACTCGGGCAAGATGACCTCGCTGGATATTACCGAGGTCAATCCAATTCTCGACCACGCGAATCGCACTGCCAGGCTGGCCGTTGAATTTATCCTTTCGGCGCTTGGCAAAAGTATCTATTAGTGACTGGACTCCCGTTGTACAATAAAAACGTCAGAACTGGCAACTCAATATCTCAAGCTAATTTTAAGGGGTCGTTGGAGGAATAATGTCGACAACCCGTGAGGTGCAGCAAACTTCTGCTGCTGCAAAAGATCTCCATGAGTACCTGATCCTGCTCATCAAACAGGCCGCCGTGGCTTACCTTGCTCAAGAGCAGCTAAACTTCGACGTTGAGCAATTGCCCATGGACCTGCGCTTCTCGGCGCAGGCGAGCTTTGGCGATTATTCGATGCCGGTCATGGCTTGGGCAGGCAAGAAGATGCTGGGCCGCCCTCCACTGCTGATCGCAGAAGCGTTGGCAGCAATACTGCGCGGCATGTCTGTGCCCATCATTCAGGAGATCACCGTCACGAAACCGGGCTACCTTAATTTTCGCCTGAACCGTCCCACCGTGGGTCAGACCATTCTAGAGCGTGTACTGGAACAGGGAGCCGATTTCGGACAAAAAGCTGCGGGCTTTGGCACGAAAGTCGTCGTTGAGCATACCAACATTAATAGCAACAAAGCCGCTCATGTAGGTCACCTGCGTAACGCGAGCATTGGTGACACCGTTGTGCGTATGCTGCGCTCGCAGGGCTACCAGGTCGAGGCACACAACTACATCGATGACACAGGCGTTCAGGTTGCCGATGTTGTCGTCGGCTTCACACTGCTCAGCGAGGGCTCCTTGCAACTTCCTGAAGGGAATCAGCAGCTCCCAGGCGAGCCCTTCGACTACTACTGTTCGCGCATATATGTTGCCGTAGGTAAAGCCTATGAGGAGCGACCGGAACTTCTAGAACGCCGCAAAGCTGTGCTGCATACTATTGAGCATGGCGACGAACCAGCCGCAGGTCCTGATTATCCCCTGCTGGCGGCGGATATCTCTCGTCAGATCGTGCAGGCTCACCTGGCAACAATGACACGTATTGATGTTTCATACGATCTACTCACCTGGGAATCTGCTATTCTAGGTTCGGGTTTGTGGAAACGCACCTTTGTCATGCTGCGCGACCGTGGCGTGCTGGAGCAGCCCAAAACAGGCCCAATGGAAGGCTGCTGGATCGTCCCCTTCGGTGAAGGTGATGTGCAGACTGAAGAAGGGCACCGCACAAGCGACAAGGTCCTGGTGAGAAAAGATGGTACAGCCACCTACACGGGCAAAGATATCGCCTATCAGCTCTGGAAGTTTGGTCTGGCTGATGATCCCAGAATAGGAGAGCAGTTCCGCTTTGTTCCCTGGGGCCAACAGCATGATGGCCGCACGCTTTGGACCATGCGTATAAAAGAGGACAATATTGCACCAGCCTTGGAAGCCGATCCTAAACGTTTTGGTCACGCGAAAAGAGTGATCAATGTGATCGACGTGCGCCAGTCTTATCTCCAACAGGTCCTGTATGAGATCTTGCGCCGGTTGGGCTATACCGAGCAAGCCGACAACTCGATACATCTCGCATACGAAGTCGTCACACTCTCCGCTGCCACTGCTGCTCGCCTGGGTATCGATACTTCTGATGGCAAGGAATTCTACGCTTTCTCTGGCAGAAAAGGCATCGAGATTAAGGCCGATGACTTGATGAATGCTGCGATCGTAAAGATGCGAGAGGCCAAGCCGGACTTGCCCGGCGAGACCGTCGCTATCCTGGCGGCATCAGCCATTCGTTACTTCATGATTCGCGTTGGTTTGCAGCAGATTATCGCTTTGGATATGGACGAGGTGCTGCGTGCCAATGGCGATACGGGCGTTTACCTCCAATATGCCTATGCACGCGCCAATAGCATCATGCGCCGTTTGCAAGAGGCGCATTACGAGATACCCGAGAAACTTCGAGTTCTCCCAGAGCAGCTCGAGCAGAGCGAATGGGAACTGCTGCGCCACATCGACGCCTACCCGCGTACCCTGGCAGAAGCAACTTCACAGCTTGCTCCTCACATGCTGGCTTCCTATACCTATGACCTGGCCGCCCACTTTAGCGACTTCTATGAGCATACTCCTCCTATCCTCAAAGAAACAGACGAACGAGTAAAGTCGTTCCGCACCTTGTTGGTCCGCGCTACTGTACAAACTATGAGCAACTCGCTGCGAGTCTTGGGTTTTGTGCCACTCGAACGCATATAAAGAGAGAACATGCTTCTGAACATTCACTATCCTGTATATTGCTACCAGCGCTCACATTTGATTCTTCTCCCTGGGCACCAGTAATTCCTGGTACTTCTAGACAGCCATGTGCCTCTTGCAAATAACTACCGAACCAACGGCGGAGACCACGCGTGCCACGGTGCTCGCCAGTGCGGCACCGGTGACACCCCATAGCAGGATACATGGGATAGACAGCACAATATTCAATGCTGCCGCAATTGCACCAAGCTGCGTCTGTGCTCGTTTGCGCTCGCCATTAGCAAGGTAGGTCAAACTCACCGTTGAAATGCTGCCAATTGTGCTTCCGATGAGCAAAATACGCAGTGGCGTGACGGCGAGCAGATAAGTATCGCCAAAGCAGGAACTGATAATTGCTGGGCATAATAACACCATCACTATACATAGCAGAACAGCTAACACTATCATGTAGCAAGATGTTTTAAAAAATGCGTCGGCAGCGTTACTATATCGTTGTCCTGGAACATAGCGCAACAGGAGTGGCAATACATATGTTGATAGCAGAACAGGCGGAATTTCCATCATACTTGCGCTTATCATGGAAGCGAGTGCATAAAAACTTAACTCGGCGGCCCCACGCCAGTGAGCAATCAGCACTAGTTCGCTCCGTTGCCAGACGATAACATCTAACATAAAAAGGAGGAATGAGTTGTTGAGACTGCGTGTTAGTCGCTCCTTCAGCAAGAATCCTGGGGCCAATGCATGTCCCATTGGCAACAGCCGGGTAATGCAGACAAGCGCTATGATAAGCGTAAATGTGCTTGATATTGCTGAAGCAATCAGTAGCAGTCTGATCAATTCACCCGGCACCTGTGTCGCGATAAGCATTAGCAGCAACGCAGCAAGTATTCCGACTATGTGAATAACTGCTATCAAGTCATAGCGTCTTAAGCTACGCAATGTAATGTTGGCAACACTGCCAAGAAGCAGTGGTGGAACCGATAAGCCCGCTAAGAGGAGCAAGAGTATCGGTGTGCGCGTGCCGAAGAACCAGGAGCAGGGAAAAATCAGGAGCAAGTAGATCAGACAATAGAGTAGTATTCTACCAAATTGTCTTCGCCATACAAAATAAAAGATACCCGCGGTCAGGCGTGGTACTTCGCGAAATTGAAGCTCTGCTGTGTACCGGCTTGTAAGTGTAGATGCGCCAATGCCAATAGCTGGCATCATTATCGTAGCCAGCCATAATACCAGTGTATAGCTACCGAAAACATCCGGTCCCAGTGTGCGTGTAACTAATATCGACGAACAAAAGCTCAAGGCGGCGCTACAGGCTGCGGTGCTTAAACGCCAGAAGCTAATCCAGGTGACATCTAGCTTACTCGAAACAACTTGCCAATAGCGTAGAGACATATCCCTCCACCCCACGTGCCCAGCAGACTTTCATTAATATCCCTCAGCGGTAGGCTCTTAGTGCCATCGACCCCCTATTTATGCAAGGAATCCCATTCCCGTAGGGGCGAGGGAGGTGAGGAGTGGCAGGGTGGGCCTTTATGGGACCCTGCCTGGGGGGCAGGTATGCCCGCTCGTTCCCCCTAATGGACGTAGACACTTATGCTTACATTACACAGTATGCCACAATTGTAAGAGATTCCAAGTGGTGAATATAAGTCTATGAATTGATAGGAAGTAAAACGTGTAAGTGCTGTATCCTACATCTGGCTTGCCCGCTGCATTACCGCTGGACGCCCATGCTGGCGTTCTAAAGCGATGAAGTATTGGAGACCGTCTCCATAGAGATCGCTGCGCCTGGTCAGACGTGACGCTTCACGTTGTTGGCCCGATGCAAGCAACGCCCGGTAGGCCACCCATTCAGCAAAGCCTTCGACAATCTTGAGCGATTGTGCCTGTGGTGCATAAGTAGACTGCCAGGCGTGTGCCAGCTCATGCGCTGCAACCGCCTGGAACAGTGTCTCGGGTAGTAAAAGTTCGATGTAGATATTCCAATCGTTATCGAAACGCTGGAAGTAACCGAGGAGGTGTTGGTGCTCAGGTCCTATAGGTGCATCTGGGCTGGTAGCAACACCTGTTTGGTGATGGAGTTCGATGAGTGTAGCGCGTTCTACCAGGTGTAGTTTCGGTAGTATGGCAACCTGGAGTCCCAGTTCCTGTGCGAGCAGTACCCTTGTTTCTCGATAGAGAAACTCAGCTTGCGCCATAGTAGTGACCGCTGAACCCAGGCAGGATGCGCAGCGATATATAGTGCCACCTCGCCCAGAGAAAGTTCTTCCTCGCTCGTCCAGGGGCACGCGGCAGATGTCACAGCGAGGGCGCGTTTGAGTACAAACTTCACAGTAGGGCAGGGGTGAATCACCGATGATGAAGTATCGCCCAAGAATAACTTCGTGGCAGCAGGCGCACACTTGTGCTCTTTGGCGACATGCTGGGCAGATCCATACCCCCCGCGCTTGTGTGAGCTGCTTTGAAGGAATCCCACACTGGCTGCAATGAGGCGTGCTCCCCTCGCAACGTTCGCACACCGTCAGCCCGTTTTCGTATACCAGGAAAGGACCGCGAATCTTCTCTCCGCATAAGTGGCAGAAGCGAGGTCTTTTTCTGCTCGCCTGGAGCATGCTATCCTTATGAATTTGGTTGCTGTGCTGGGTCATAGGGTCTCTGCTGCTCTAACTTCACCGTTGGCTCCATCTCCGCCGTAGCCTGCTCTGCTTGAGCCTCGACTGGAAATTGTTCGGGATGGTTCTTGCGCCATTCTATCCATAAAGCAACCAGTACGGCCTGTAACAGGCCTGCCACTGGCGCGGCGAACAGCGTGCCCCATATACCGAACAGTTCGCCTCCTGCAACCAGGGCAAAGATAGAGACACCGGGATGGAGCCCGATGGCGTGACCAACGATGCGGGGACCTATCGTGTGCGCCTCGACGGCGTGAACTACCACGAAATAGACCAGCACAATAATCGCAAGTATCCAGGGCTGGGTCCAGGTGGGATTGCTGACCAGTGCCAGCAAAATACATGCCGTCGCTGAGATAAAGGTTCCCACAACCGGGATAAACGCCAGGACAAAAGCCAGCACTCCCAGTAAAAAGGCGTAGCGCACTCCCAGTAATTCCATGCCAATGCCGACGAGGAAGCCGATTAAGACAGCGAGTGTCAACTGCCCACGAATATAGCCTCCCACGACACGCTGGAGAGTATCGAGGAAAAATTGGACGCGTTCTCTTTGTAGCATCGGTGCGTTCACACGCAGCCAGTGTACTACGCGTGATCCATCGAGGAGAAGATAAATGCTCAGCACGGCTACCACGATTAGATCCACTACTCCCTCGAAAATGCCTTTCAACACTGGCAGCGCACCGTTAGCAATGCCTTCCAGGTGACCTACAAGCAACTGGCGAGCCGCATTAATTTGATCCTGCGTAATCCCGTAGGACTGCAACGTCTGCATCAAGGGAGCCAGTTGACCATTTCCTCTTGGTGTCAGAAAAACTCTCAGTTCAATAGCCTGGTGAATAGCGGTCCTGGCAATAGAATAGAGAAGCAAGCTCAGCGCACTCAGCACAATGAGGTAGACGATAAGCATTGCCAGAAAACGAGGCATTATATGCTCCAGCAATTTTACAACAGGCACGAGAGCATATGCGAGCAGGGCCGCAATAGCAAGTAGCAGCAATGACCTGATGACATGGGATGCTGCCCATAGCACCACTGCTGCCACCCCTATCCATGCTAGAATAGCCAGTGGTATATCAAGTCTCCGCGTCCACCTGGAAGCTCGGGACATGTCGTCTCGTCGTTTATCGAGCGTAGATGTATCTAAGGCCATGCTACTTGACCCTCCATAGATTGCTGCCACATTAGATAACGATCCATAAAAACAAAAAAGGAGAGGCCACTAGCCTCTCCTGGCTGGGGTGCAGGGATTCGAACCCCAATTGGCCGATCCAGAGTCGGCAGTCCTACCATTGAACGACACCCCAAGACGTTTCACAGAACGTGTATCTATCCTGCGGGATGTATGATACTCTACCTCGTGTATTGTGTCAAGCGCGCGCTGCTTTCCTCTGCAAGGTCAGGCTGCCACATTAACTATGATTGCTTGTGGATGCTCGCGCTCTTCAGGTATAGTCTCGCCGTCAGCGATGAGCGACTCGACATAAAGGCGTATAGCATCTTTGGCCATCGCTATGGCTTCCTCGAGTGTCTCTCCCTGTGTCACACATCCAGGGAGGGCCGGTACAGTAACTGTATATCCTCCTTCCTCAAGGTCTGGATGCAGAATGATCGTGTATTGATATTCCCTCATTGCCTTATCCTCATAGATTCAAAGCAAGTCCCGCAGTTCATCTACAGTAAGTCCCGCCTGCTCTAAAACTGTTTCTAGCGTCTTCGGCTTGATAATCACCCTGGCATGTATAGCTATAGTGACTCGGCCAGGTTTTATGGAATGCTTTAGTATGGCATGACTCCCGCTTTGCCGTACTATTTCCCAACCAGAGCGTCTCAAGGCTCGCAATAGTTCAGCTGCGGTGACGCGCGGCAATTTGGACTCATGCATTAAACCTGCTGTTGCAATCATACATTACGAAAAGTATGTATTCTTGCACTTCTTCTGAGCGCTTAGTATACCATAGTGTAGCCGAAATTGCGCTATCGTCTCTGCGCTTCTCCAAAGCTCCACCCCGCTGCAAACGTACGCAGATTCTGCTCGGCAAAGCGTGGTAGGCGCTGGGCAATGGATTGCTCAAGCGTAGTGCGGGGAAGAAGCTGCGTGTAGCCACAGAGAACGCCGAGCATGATAATATTGATGCGAGCATCATCCTGATCCTGCCTTGAATCATCTGTGAACGGCAGCGATTCGGGCACAAAAATACCCCTGATGCCATGCTCTGCCAGCGCCTCCTCCACCTCTGAGCGTGTAGGATAGTGGATACCTGCCACTCCTGCAGCAACAGGTAGGCGGCGATAGGTGTTGACGAAGGCCAGCGCTCCCCGCCGTGCCATCGGGAGCGCGCGCAGCACTTCGCTCATCTCCAGCACCAGCAAAACATCCGCCTCCCCGACAGGGATCGCCGCGCTTACAGCCGGCCCAATGCGTATATGGCACATGCCCGATCCCCCAAGCCGTGCCAGGCTGACGCGTGATAGAACACGCACTTCTTCGCCTGCCTCCTCCGCGGCCATCGCCAACATCTCCATCAGCGTCAGCGTTCCCTGACCGCCAATGCCCACCAGGACAATATTCGAGGTCTTGGACATGAAATGGTCTCGTCTCGGCTAATCTTCAACGTAGCTGCGCAAAAAATTTGCTGCCGCAATACTACTACGTAAATCTTGCTGCTTTTGTTCGATCTCTGGTACCGGTTTGATGGCCCCAAATGGACAGGCATCCATACACAGTCCGCAAGCAACGCAGGTAGCAGTGTCGATAGAAATGCGTGGCCTCACATCGTCCAGGGAAAGCAATACCGAAGGGCAGCCAACTTTATGATAGCAAGGAGTATCCTCGCATCCTCGCCCGGCCATACATGCATCCTGGTCCACCTGCACCGGCCGCTCATGAATCAGAACGCCTTGTGTTGTACATGGAGCCTCGGCGATAACCACAGAAACACCAGGGAATTTCATCGCTTCTTGCAATGCCTCAATCATCTTCGACAGGTCATAGGGGTTGAGCCGGCGCACATACTCCACTCCGCAGCCACGGACAATCATTGCAATATCTGCGCGTATACTGGGCTCGCCGTCCGCTCGTCGCCCTGTACCTGCGTCTGGCTGCATACCGGTCATAGCACTGCGGCTGTTATCTAGCACAATGAGTGTCAAATTAACGCCCGACTGCACTGCATTTAGCAGTCCGGCGATGCCATTATGATAAAAAGTTCCATCGCCCATCGCTGCCAGCACAGGCCGCTCGATCCCCGCGTACTTAAAACCCTGGGCAATCCCGATACTGGCTCCCATCGAAACCTCCGTCCAGCATGCGTCTAACGGAGCATTCATACCGATGATTGTGCAGCCAATATCCCCAGTTGTGATCACCTCGTCATGTGTGAAGCCGAGCCGCTCAATCGCGCGGTTAAGTGCGTAATACGTCATGCGATGTGGACAGCCAGGGCAGAACTCCAGCGAGCGTGGCGGAGGGGCGACGTGATTATCTTGAATTGGTTCAGCGATTGTATGTGCTCTTCCGGTCAACTCTGCGATCGCCCGTTCTACCATCTCCAGGGAATAGTCTCCCACCCTTGGTAGCAGACCGCTGCGTTTGCCCAGCACCTTGACCTGGAGACCCTCCTCGGTAATCAGCGCCAGTATCGCTGTCTCTATAATCGGCTCTAGCTCCTCCAGCACCAGCGCGACATCAATTTCCTTGAGGAAGTTGCGCAGCTCTTGCTGTGGCAGAGGATGTACGCACCCGACTTTGAAGATAGCTATCTCTGCAAAATCCTCCGGCAAACGCTGGCGCAATTCTTGCAGGTAGGTGTAGCTCACCCCTGCGACGATGATACCGCGCCGTTCGCTTCCCCTGGTTTGATCGCTATGCCCTGGCCTAAACACGAGATTTATGTCCTTCGCCGCCTCGAAAAGTTCTCCCGCTTGCTCCAGGCGCGAGATGGCTTCGGCATGCTGGTCGCGGCACCATTGGGGAACAGCCTTCGTAAATTTTGCGAGATTGCGCTGGAAACCGGCGGATCGTTCCTGGGTACCGCGCTCGATCTTACCTACCTTCATCGCTGTAATGGCATTAGCAACGGCTGTGGTAGAAAGGATAATTACTGGCGCTCCCGTCCGCTCAGAAACAGCAAATGCCAGGCGCGTCATAGCGTAAGCCTCCTCTGGGCTGGCTGGCATCAACAGTGGAAGAGAAGCGAGCAGGGCGTAATGCCGTGAATCCTGCTCTACCATTCCGTAGTAGGCCCCAACATCATCGACCGTGTAGATCACGAGTGCGCTGGTCACTCCACTATGAGCAATAGAGAGCAGAGAGTCCGCCATCACATTCACCCCGGACATCTTCATCGTCACCAGGCTGCGTCGCCCGGCCCAGGCTGCGCCTGTAGCTACCTCCAGGGCAACTTTTTCATTGACGCTCCACTCTACTGTCATGCCATACTGGCGTGCGATGGGGATGAGCGCGCTGATGGTTTTTGTGCTGGGGTTGCCGGGATAGCCGGTAACAACTTGAACGCCTAGCTCCAATGCTGCACGTGCTACTGCTTCGTCGCCGGTCAGGAAAAGGCGTTTACCAGGTGCTGTCAGAACGTTCACAGGTGGTCCTTTGGGTCTTTTGTGGTGTCAAACAGTTGCCCAGATCATTGACAAACCTGGACAACAGCCGTTTTCGCCGCCCTGAATCAGTCCAGCATGCCTGGCGTTCCTTCCACATTCCAGGATGTTATCGACTCAGGTGCTGTCCGAGAGAGGATGCAGACTGGAACGTCCTCCATTGGACCAACGATAGCCGCACCACCTTCAACGTGTATGCTCACTTGCATACCGGCCTGGCCTGCTTCATCGGGATTGCCCTCCGCAGGCATTGTTCCCTCCGACCTGTAGCCGGAGAGAGCGTGTGCATATGGCTCAGCCACTGCGTGTGAGACGTGGCTGCCAGTGATACTCTCCGTAAAACGAGTGATGTAGATTCACAGATGCGTTAAAGTCGGCTTGCGCTTCGTAGTGGCAAACCGGGCATCGAAATAATTTGCCCCATTTGACGACGATGTGTGTTCCGCTCAGGTTGGAGAACCTCTCGCCCCTGATGCCACAGCGCGAACAGTATTGGCTGGTGCCATGCGGATTGACTTCCACGCTCACCACTCCCAGCGCATACGCTTTCTCGCGAGCGCGCTGATTGATCTTGCCCCGCAGTTGGTTCGCCTGTTTGCGGTTCATCCGCCGCGACTTGCTTCCCTCAGATCGCCGGATCTTGCGGAGTCGCTCAAACACGAGCACGCAGCCGGGATAGCTGGCGCACACGTTGGCGATGGCGCGTGCAATACGGTGAGCAGCGCTCTCATTCATCCGGCGAATATGTCTCCACAACTGCTGGTTGCTCCGTTCACCTTTGACTGGTTTGCCCGACTGCCACTGTCTTTTGGCAATGCGCTTGAGATGGCAGTAGCGTGCTTGGTCAAGTCCCTGATCAGAGAGAAAGCGGCTTTCGATAATCCGATCTCCCTGTCTCACCGTAATCATTGCGAGGAATTTTACGTTAAGATCAACAGCAACCGTCACCAGGTCGGGGTCTTGCTTACTTTCGACGATCTTCTTAGCACTGATCTCTCGCGCCTGGGAGAAGTGCAGTGCTGCTGATGTCTTGCGCAAAACCAACTTGGGACTCTGCTTTTCCCAGGCCGGATCATTCAGGCGCTGCTGGAAGTACCGATTGTTCTGGATGGGATAGTTGTACCATTGCCAGGTCGTGCCCGTGCAGACTTTGAGCCGCACAAAGCGCGCTCGCCCTCTTCCGCTGCTGGAGAGGGCGAGCTGGACCGTTCCTTCGTAGAGCGTGGGGTGATTAACCGCCCCAGGCAGGCCCGGTTTCCCTCGTTTCTTGCCACTCTTTTCCCAGTGGCTCAGATTGGACACATACGATCGCGCCTTCCCAATCGCGTCTTTGATCGCAGCCCGCCGGTAGACAAAGGGCATCTGGGGGAAGCGCTCACTGAAATTCCAGCCCTCCCAAGGGATCGGATGCTCGCGGGTAGCCACGGTGTGGGCTTCCGCCCAGGTCAGTAACTCGTTGGGGCTGATGACACGCGTGCGCATCTCCAGATGCTTTTGGGAGTAGTAGCTGACACGCTCAGCCAGTTTCTCTGCATGAGCGAGAAAGAAGTCCAGATAAAACGCACGAGCCTGGTTGAGCACCTCGGCAGTCGCCTCCAGGTACGCTCGTTTCCCGCTATTGGCTCCTCCCTCCTCCCGCTTACCTAGGTCGAGGAAGAGTCTGGTTGTACGTGTTGCCTGTCCCATCTGGAGTCAAGCTTTCTTGAAATACATGTTCCTCATCCTTCACGAGTGTACTGCCTTTGTCTCCCTTTGTCAATGTTTTTGGAAGGTCGTTCCAGGATGGAAACATTGGGAACTGTCTATTATGATTGTAGTAATGTTAAGCTATTCGTTTGCGTTTTGTCAATAACAATCAAGTCACAAAAATAGGACACCTGCGAGAGGTGTCCCATAGACGTCACGTGTAGGGGCGCTATGATGAATTTTCACGACCAAGATTGGCATTCCTCGCCGCTCGCATGTCCCGCCTTCTGTCACCCTGAGCGAAGCGAAGGGTCTAAGCTGCCCGCCGAGCCAGACCCTTCGCTTTCGCTCGGGGTGACAAAGGCGAGCAGCGGTGACTGAGGGGTATAATGTACTAATCCGCCAGCGCCTCAGCCTGCTCTTCACCGTTGGCAATTACACTGCGCCGCTTGAAGCCAAACCAGTAGATGCCGCCAATGACAAAGAACACAATCAGCGCGAACTCGAAGATCGGTATATTGCCAATGATATTGAGCACAGGAATGGTGGCCCAGGACGTGAAAACCAGGTTCAATGCCGGGTTGGTGTAGAGGTTACGCAGCCCACCGAACCACAGGAAGTTGATAATCATCAACCCGCCGTAGATCAGCGCCAGCACATTGATGAGCATGCCCCACCTTCCCAGGCTAAATGGCGCTTTAACTCGCGGCCAGCCTCTCAGACGGGCGCCTAGAGTGGCAACGTTGTTCATGAAGTAAGACAGGTAGATCATGCCCGTCGCGGAGGCGACGATGACGACAATAGCCGTGCTGACCAGGAACGGCAGTGCTGCCAGCACAGCAACGGCAATCGCTGCCCAGACCGGCGTATGCAAGGTCGGGTTGACTCTTCCCCAAACCTTACCGAATGGCAGTCGGCCATCGCGCCCCATGGAGAACATCAGGCGAATAGTCGCCGACTGGATAGCCAGCGTACACACGAAGACGGCCACGAGCACAACGCCAAGGTATATATTTCCCCAGAACGAACCGAGGGCATCCTGGATAATCGTTGGCAATACCTGCAAGTAGTTTGCTCCCTGCGCAATACCCTCGATTTTCGGGTAGTTCTGAATCGAGAGTAGAGTGCCACCCAGGAAGAGCAGGCCCGCGATGAATGAGAGGCCTATCGACCAGAGCACACCACGTGGGGCTGTCGCCTGCGGATTTCTGGTCTCCTCACCGAGTGTCCCTGCCGTATCGAAACCGTAGATCACGTACAATGACATGAACAGGGCAGCCAGGAATGCACCGAGGTAAGTGTTACCGAAGCCGGGAGTCCACGGTTGAGCAGCAGTTTGCAGGGACGTGTGTGGGCCGGTAAAGAGGAAGCTGATTGGCTGGTGGTTATTGAAGATCAACAGGATCAGCGCGAAGCCGAACATGCCGATGATCTCAGCGGCGACGCCGATGTTATTGACAATGGACACCAGCCTCACTCCTGCGGCATTAATGATTGTACACAGGACGATTGAGACCAGGGCGATGAAGACAGCGTTGGGCATGAACAAGATGGTTGCCGGAAAATTAGGGAAGATCCCAAGGAACGGGATGGGCACGGTAAATGCTACTGACGTCACGGTGATAACGCCGGCGAAGAAGTAAATCCACCCGGTGAACCAGCCGAGGCTATGACCGGAGAGACGCTTGCTCCACTGGTAGATCGAACCCGCAATTGGAAAGTGCGAGGCAAGTTCGGCAAAGTTGAGCGCTACGATGAACTGTCCGATGGCAACAATAGGCCACGTCCAGAAAAACGCGGGTCCACCTGCTGCCAGGCCTAGAAAAAAGAGAGCAAACGTGCCGGTGGAGACGGAGATGTAGGAGAAGGCCACCGCGAAGTTGGAGAGGAAACCCAGTGTGCGCCGCAATTCCTGCCTGTAGCCAAACTTGCGCAGCAATGCCTCGTCCTGCTGTTCTTGAGATACGTCGGATTGCGCCATGGTGAGAATGCCTCCTTATGTAGTAGATCCTAAAAACTACCAGGAACAGAAGAACGGTTCTACTTACCTATTACTAGATAAGCAGATGATAAAGGGGCCATGGAATAGTGCAATTGTAGATTTGCGAGATTCGAGCCAGAAGACTATAGATTGCAGGGTATTCGCAACAGACTGCTCTGAGTAATCCGAAATCTGCAACCGTCTACGCTATGTAGTAGAGTTTACCATATAATCACCAGAATGCAAGCCTAGAAGCACACACCCAGAGCACCTCTAGACTCGACTTACCACTTCCCCAGGCGGGAAACCACACGGCAGCCGGCCACCATGACAGCTTCATGGATAGCTGCCAAACTTGCCAGGATAAGTGGTTCTCTTGCTCCCTTACTGGCGAAAAATGTGCAATAATGACAGGAGAAACAATCTCAATGAAGAAAGGAGAACGCATCCAATGAGCAACAACCAGCTTTACTTAGGCGCTATCATACTTGGTGTACTTGGAATTCTTCTTGGCGTGCTCTACCTGACCAATATCCTCGGCTATCATCCTACCCGTGCTTACGTCGCCTTGGGAGTGGGAGTGATCTTACTAGTCATTGGCATCGCCGCAATGGTGGTCAGGAGACCCAAAAATCCAATGTAATCGCTAGCAGCAAGCATGTGGAAGAGCCGAGAAATCACCTCCATTGCCATAAATATTATTTAACCGAAAGGGTACATCGATGCGCAGTAAAATAACCGTTATCGGAGCCGGCTTTGTTGGTAGCACGCTGGTACAACGCCTGGCAGAACGCGACTATGCCGGCGTGGTAATGTTCGATATCATCCCAAAAATGCCACAGGGTAAGGCGCTTGATATGCTCGAAGCAGGACCCGTGATCGGCTACGATACCCTGGTAGTCGGTACGAATGACTATGCCGATACAGCGAACTCCGATATCGTCGTTATCACGTCTGGTCTCCCACGCAAACCCGGTATGACACGTGACGACCTGGTCAAGAAAAACCAGGAGATAGTCACCGAAGTAACACAGCAGGTCGTCAAATTCTCGCCAAACTGCATCATCATCATGGTCACAAACCCGCTGGATGCTATGGCCCAGCTCGCCTTGCATGTCAGCGGTTTCCCGCGTCACCGTGTTGTAGGCATGGCTGGCGTCCTGGATACCGCCCGCTTCCGTACCTTTATAGCACAGGAACTGAATGTTTCTGTGCGTGATGTACAGGCATATGTATTGGGTGGCCATGGCGATACCATGGTTCCGCTCGCTCGCATGTGTACTGTCGCCGGTGTTCCCATCTCACAACTACTCCCCGCTGAGCGCATCGAGCAAATTGTGCAGCGTACTCGCGATGGCGGTGCCGAAATTGTCAACCTGCTCGGCATGGGCAGTGCATACTTTGCCCCATCAGCCTCGATCTTGCAGATGGTCGATTCGATTCTACTCGACAAAAAAATGATCATGCCTTGCGCCGTCTATTTACAGGGCGAATACGGCTTCCGGGATATCTTTGTCGGCGTTCCTGTGAAGTTGGGTGCCGGAGGCATAGAGCAGATCATCGAGATCGAACTGAATGAGAGCGAACGTGCCCTGCTCCAGAAGTCAGCCGATGCCGTCAAAGAACTGATCGGCGTAATGGGTATTTAAATCTCAACACTCCGAATCTTAGCGCCTGGATAATTCCCAGGCGCTGACTGGCAATTCATATCAAATCCTGATGATTACTATACATTCGGCTGACGCAACCAGCTTGGGAAGGCAACTTACTGTCGCATGAATGTACAGTGATTAAACGGATTTGATATCAAACGCCAATGCTTGTCATCCTGAGTGAGCCGAAGCCCTGAGCCCTTCGCTTCGCTCAAGGGTAAACTCAGCGAAGAGGCAGCGAAGGATCTGTGCTGCTCACTAGACGCGTTGGCCATGCATCGTCCCTCAACCTCCTTGTCACCCTGAGCGCAGCGAAGGGTCTGCACTGCCCACATGGTATGGACAAAGGCTGGGTCGATAGCAAGAACAGGCTTGTCACCCTGAGCGCAGCGAAGGGTCTGCACTGCCCGCCCCGGCAATCACAACGACATACTCCCCTCTCAGCTTTGACCCGGCTACTTGCTCTACCAGTGTGGAGAGGGTCCCACGCCAAATTGCCTCGAACATCTTCGTCAGGTCATTGGCAAGAGCGGCTTCTCTGTCCCCGAATATCTCGAGAGCATCCTTTAGAAAGGCCTCGAGCCGGTAAGGACTCTCGTAGAAGATCAAGGTGTGAGGCGATTCCTTATCTATTGCCATGAACCTGCGCCTGGCAGCAGCTTTACGGGGCGGGAAGCCGCGAAAGGTGAAGCTATGCACCGGCAATCCCGACAACACGAGCGCCATGACGAACGCCGTTGGTCCTGGAATCATTGTCACTTCTACCTGCGCCTGGATTGCCCTGCGCACAAGCGTAAAGCCGGGGTCGGAAATTCCTGGCGTCCCCGCATTCGTGACAACTGCTACCGATTTTCCCTGCCTCAATAACTCTTCGATGTATTCGCCTGCTCGCTGCTCATTATGTTCGTGAAACGCGATTTGTGGCTTGGCAATAGCGAAGTGCTTGAGCAGCATGCCTGTTTTTCGTGTATCTTCGCTGGCAATAATATCAACCTCGCGCAGGATCGTCAGTGCTCGCAGTGTGATATCGCCCAGGTTCCCGATGGGCGTTGCAACCAGGTAGAGCACGCTATGCCTCCCGCTGCATTGCCTGTAGTGCCTCCAGCACCTCGGGCCGCTTCACCTTGAGCGTGTGCGTGCGTGGGAAATCCTTGTCTGGCCAGATAGTGAAACCTCGTATCTGCTGGTGTGACGCGAGCTGCCGGTTCGTTTGCTGGATGACTGACTTCGCTTGCGCCGGATCTTCCATCAACAACACACTATGCACTTGCGGGCCCTGATCCTTCTTCGTGAGCCCAAAAACAACGGCATCCTTGACCAGTGGATTGGTGCAGAGCGCATTCTCTATATCCTCGGGATACACGTTCATCCCATTGGCAAGCACGATCAGGTTTTTCTTGCGTCCCTTCAGATAGAGGTAGCCCCGGGCATCGAGATAGCCTAGATCGCCCGTGTGATACCAACCTCCCTCAAATGCTGCAGCTGTTGCCTCAGGATTCTTCCAGTATCCCAGCGCCACATTAGGACCATGTACGAGTATCTCCCCGTCATCGGCAATACGCACATCCACGCCTGGAAGAGGCTTCCCGACAGAATCGAGCACATGTTCGTGGTAGGGAGTGACAGAAACGATAGGAGAACACTCGGTCGCACCATACCCCTGCATAACGCGGAACCCCATATTCTCCCATCGCCGGGCTAACTGTGGTGGCAGGTAGGCTCCTCCGCTGATGAAAAAGCGAAAGTAACCACCAAATCGCTTGTGTACAGAACCAAATAACCTGCGCCGCAGCCCAAATGGAAGACGGGCAGCGATACCGTGCAGCATCTCCCACTGCTTTTCTTTCTTCTGGCGGCGTACCTCGCGCTCGATGCCGTTCATAAAGAGTTGCAGTGCCTGCGGCACCAACACCATGCAAGTGGCGTGCTCGGCTGCAAGCAACTTGAGCAGGGTTTCTGGGACTAGCGTACGTGCATAGACGATGCTTGCTCCACAGCACAGCAAAGCGATCTCCACGGTCATTTCAAACATGTGACTCAAGGGGAGGATCGAGAGAGCCCGGTCACTCGCCTGGATGTTGATGACCTTGATCCCCGCATTTGCATTGCTGCTAATATTGTGGTGACTCAACATCACTCCCTTCGGCTGTCCCGTGGTGCCAGATGTAAAGACCAGTTCTGCCAGCTCGTCACCGGCTACTATCGGTAACTTCGAGGTATCTAATGTACCCTGGGGCAATGCATCAATATCAACCAGTGACAGTGACATTTGCTTCAGACTCGCAAACTGCTTCCTGGTCGTAATGAGCAGCTTGGCCTCTGTCGTTTGTACAATACGGGTGAGGAAGCCTTCTTTCGTGTTGATATCCAGGGGAACAACAATTGCCCCCACCAGAAGCGCTCCCAGGTAGGCGACCATCCAGTTCATACAACTGGGCGACCAGATACAAATACGGTCATTCTTCTCTACCTGCTGCCCTTGCAAATATCCGGCGAAGCCGCTCGCTCGCTCTCGCAGTTGGCGGTATGTCAGAGTAGACAGCCCGCCTCCTTCATCCAATTCAACGAGTGCGGGCCGTTCTCCAAATTGTCCGGCAGATGCGTCGATAAGCTGATTGATAGTACCCATGGACTCGCCCTCCCGTTAGTAGTATTCTAAACCCAAAACTCCCTATTGCTTGATTTTTTCCATACATTATACTTCTATATGGCTATATCCTGCTAACTCGTAGCATGCCACAGTATACTGATCTTATGTCTCTAAAATTTTTAATTCAAAATAGATGTAAATTACTTTATTTACCTAAATGTTTTTCACTCATGGATGATATTTAATATCATCTTAACTACGCAGTAAGATACAATATTAATAATAGGCAAAATTGTATCTATAGTTGACATTCGGTTCAGGATTATGTTAATATTTATAGGGAGATACTGTCTTGCTTTTTTATCGGTACATATACTGCTTAGTGCTTCACTATGAAGAGTAGCTGGTATATATCGCACAGAGACAAAAGTCACTCGGTATACAGCGTGATTCGACAATTAACTGTAAGATATAAATAGGGGGATAATCCTAGAAAGGAATTTAATCGTATGCCGTCACTTGAAACTGCCAACGTGGGGAAGGCAGTAGCCGCCAGAGTAGGCACAAATATCAGAGAAGTTCGTACCAGGCTCGGGCTCACTCAAGCCCAACTTGCAGCGCCCGAGTTTTCCATCTCCTATATTTCAGCTATCGAGAGAGGCAAAATACGCCCTTCTCTCAAAGCTCTCTCTATCCTTGCCAAGCGCCTGGATGTTCCGCTCACGTTCCTCCTGGAAGGTTCACCCGCTGGCGCTGCTGAAGCAAGAGCCGTAGGATATTCACCGGCAGACTCTGGACCCGACCAGCGTATCGACGTTGAGCTAGTGCAGGCAAATGTGCTGATTTATCAGCATGCCTTCAAAGAAGCTGAACAACTATTGGCTCCAATCCAGCCTGAGCGTATTACGACTGATCAGGCATATCGGCTGTTCCTGCTTCGTGGGCAGATCCACCTGGGTGTAAATGAATTTCAAGAGGCAGTCGTTGATCTACGCGCTGCGGTTTCTCAGGGTGAAGGACTGAACGACATCGAGTATGTCGAACGTGCCCGCAATCTACTGGGGAAAGCATATTTCTCGCTTTATAATTACACGCTGGCGATGGAGAATCATCAACGTAGTAACACTGCTATTGAGAATGGGCATATCAATGACCCTGTCTTTGCCCTCGATGTCTACAGCAATCTGGCCAACGATTATTTCCGCCTGGGTGATTTAGAGAAGGCTGTTACCTTTTACCATCGTGCCCTGGCAACCCTTGAAGGCATGAACCGTGACAGTAGAGGTTTCGCCCAGAAGTACCTGGAGATTAGCCGCGCCTATAAAGCTGCCGATAAACTAACCATGGCTCGTGACTATGCTATGCGCAGCCTTGCGCTCTACGAGATGCGCGATGAGCAGCGCCTTGCCGGCCTTACGCACCAGCGACTGGGTAAAACACTTGAGAGGCAGAATGACCTCGATAGCGCGGAGGAGGAGTACAAACGCGCCATCGCCATTGAGCGGGAACTGGATGACGAGGTCGCGGTATCTGTTTGTCTCACCAGCCTGGCAGAACTATTGCTCAAACGTGGTAAGGTGAAAGAGGCCCGTCGCGAGGCCCAGGAGGCTCTGAAGTTTGCGCGCGCCAGTAAAGACCCACAGACGCAAGGTCAGGCTCTCATGGCTCTCGCGCAGATCGAGCACCAGGGCGGTGATTTTGAAGCTGCTGATAAGCTCTTCGCACAGGCCCTGGAGCAATTAGATGCCTCTCACGCCCACGAGATCGCAGCCAGTGCCTACTTCCGCTTTGCGAATCTCCTCGAGCAACGCGGGGAAGTCCAACGTAGCCTCAATGCCATCAAAAAGGCGTATGAGCATCAGCGCCAGGGAAATCGTGGCGACATCGAATAATAGTTGGAAAAGCTTCCGGGTTCACCCACGGGGCGACAGCGCAGGGTTTTTCGCAAGTCGCCTTTTGCTACAGGGCGGCCCTCGTGGGCCGCTTTGCAAAATAATTGTTGAGTTTGTTGCGGCCTGAAAGGCCGCAACAAACTCAACAATTATACCTCCACAAGCGCCGCAGGCGCGAGCAAAGAGCTCGAGAGGTGACTCTCGAAAAATCCTGGTCCCCGCTTTTTCCTTGCCCCCTACCTATACTTTGTGTTATCCTTGTTTTGATATTCAGAACATCCATAGTTAAACCCTCTCACACTCGTGCAGAGAAATCTCGATGTATTATCGCAGGCGCTCTGGAGGAAACCCTGCATGCCATTTACGGCACACGATCTTAGATATCATATAGAGCAGAGCTTTCCCATCCTTTATGCCTATCTGCAGCAACGTGCCAGGCGCTATTTAGGACCACTGAAGTTCGACGCGTTTGAAATGGATCTCGTTGTTGAACATGTTATTGAGCAATTGGTGCGTCTCGGCATCTTGGGCAGCAGCGATCATGTCCCGGAGAACGCGCTCGATAGGATAAGCGAGGCACAGTTTTATGCATTTCTCAATCATAGCATCAGAAACAAAGCCATCGATCGCTTGCGTAAACATCGTCTGCCAGTGAGTACCTTTGCCGAACTGGAGGCGCCCGCCGATGCAGAAAGTGAGGACGATCCCCTCAATGATGTAGTCGAACCTATATGGGGGGTTCCTTTTGCGACACCAGAAGAAGCCGCGCTTGAAGCGGCCTCGCGGGAGGAACTACGCGCATTACTCAAACATTGTATCGAGGCACTGCGCGCTGCTCCACATCAGCTTCAGGCAGTTTTACAAGAACTGGAAGACCTGGGAGCCTCGGAATTGCTCGCAGATATACGCAAAGAGCTTGCTCAATCGAACCCTCTGAAGGGTGGTCCACTCGAACACGCCAGCCAACACAAGGATCATGCTCATAAAAAGCTCCGCTATTGTTTGCAAAAAAGTAGTACCAATTTGGCAGTTATGGTTGCCTTACGTCTAACACAGTATGGCGAACGTCTCACATCCTCGAATGAAGTAGTAGTGGCTCTTGCTACGTTAGCACAAACTGGTTTATCCGAGCGTGAAGTGAAGGCGGGTCTCAAACAATTAGCGGCTGAAGACTTGCTCGATTGGCATGGTGAGGAGGTTGTCCGCCTCACCGCTACCCAGAAGAAATGCCTGGAACGCTTCTATACGAACGAGTAGGCCTGTAGGAGGTGAGCCTGGTGGTCGCCCAAATGTGAGAGAAGCATCCATACAGGAAAGGGGCAATACTATGAACGAGCGAAGGCAAATTGATCCACGCAATGAAAATCTGCCATTGGCACGTTGGCTACAGCAGGTAATGGCAGCGGATTCAACATCAACTGCAGCAGCTTCACCAGTGGGCGAAAATAATGCGTATCATCCTTACTTCTATCAACAGTTGCCGGACTTCGTGATGGCTCTTCTTGAACAACAGCCCCAGGCAACACTCCGCTTCGCAACACTCCTCTATCACTTGATTGGTTGTACTACCTGCCATAGTGCATACCTTGATCTGTATAGCGCGCTGCGAGCAGCGCTACAGCCCGCTGAAGTGCGATCGAATGTCGCCCAGAGAACGGGTTCCCCGGAGGCGACTTCGGTACGCCTGGTGGTTCAGTTATGCCAATCATTCATCCGTCAGGCAGAAGCGCTCTACCACCAGTCGCGCCGCGATCATACGGATGAGAGTGCTCATGCCCGTTTCCTCCTGCAGCAGGCTCTTCGCATCAGCGCTCATATCATGCAGAGCAATATGCGCATACGGGCGCTCCACGATCTGGTGCGTATTGCTAACCTCTTCGATGACCTCGCTGAATCGGTGCAGCTGGGTCCGGCGGTATACTCCTACTCGCCTGTGCTGGTCGGCGGTTCGCATGGAAGAGCTATGCGCCGGGCAGAAACAATAATGCGTCCTACAGCCAATCCTGCGGCACAAGATGCCATCTATCTGCAATCAAACTTGCTGGAAGGCAGTATAACACAGCAAGGAGATACGCTGGAACTGCACCTCCAGGACCTTGACAAGAAGTTGCGCGGGCAATACCTCACCATCAGTGTGCCACTCGGCTCGTTGATCGAGCCAATACGTTGGGTAGGTGGGAATCCTCGTACCATCCACAGCATCGCTCCAGTCGACGAGCATGGTATGCTGAACACACCCTTGGGGCGAACAGAATTGCGATTCGGCAATCAAGAAGAGCGTAATCTGCTGGAAGCAACGTTCCTGTTGCTCGAGGTACATACCACTGCTTAGTCTGGTTGGAACTCGACAATACCGCTCTTGCCTCCACTCTTGCGGGCTACATAGGCTTGCTCGATCGTAATTGTCGTGTCCACTCCCTTACACATGTCATAAATCGTCAACGCTGCGATGGTGGCCGCAGCAAGTGCCTCAACATCTACACCAGTTTTATAAGTGGTGCGGGTACGTGCCTCGATGTGGATCAGCCCCTGCCCGGTATCAAGCGTGAAGTGCAGGTCTATATGAGTCATAGGCAGAGGATGGCAGAGTGGGATAATCTGCGGCGTCTGCTTGGCGGCCATAATTCCCGCAATCTTTGCTACCTCTAGGACACTTCCCTTTGAAATCTGGTTGGCAGCAATCAACCGCGCCGTTTGCGGAGCAACGCGTACGCGCGCCTTTGCTACGGCCTCGCGCAGCGTTTCGGACCGTTCAGTTACATCGACCATATGCACACTGCCGCCTTCATCCAGGTGCGTTAACTGCACAGGTGGATTCGTGTCGGGCCGATCTGGCGGAATCGAAGACATAGCACTCATTCCTTCATAGGGTGTATGAATTGTTTGTGGCAATACATCCAACGGGAGCGGGCAACGTAGGGGCCGGTTTACCGCGCCCACCGCCGATGATGATTTTTAACAACCAAGATCGGGAATGTTTTGTCACCCTGAGCGCATGAGCCGCAGCCCTGAGCGCAGCGAAGGGGAAGGGTCTCTCTCGATGGGCAAACAGATGCTGAGCGCAGCGAAGCATGACAGTGCCGACTTTGGTCGGTAAACTTCATTATCGGCCCCTACCCTCTTTTGCCTTCAACCTCTTCGTATGCTCTCCTTCACGTGCCCCTAGAAATTATAGAGCACATAGCATAGGTTAGACGAGATTTTCAGTTTTGTCTACTTTCGAAGGCTCGTTTGAAGTAAGCCAGTGCTTCACCTATCTTGCCGTGGCTCTCCAGTAGTTGCGCGTAATGCACAAGTTCCTCAGCCAGCTCTTCACGCTTCCTCAAACGCTCAAGCATCTCCAGCCCTGCAACGAAATACCTGTCCCCATCTCTTGAGCGCGATAGTGCATATGCAACCTGTCCAAGCAGCAGTGACGTTTCAGCAGCAATGATAGTATCTCCAAAGTGCTGTGCTCTTTTGTGTGCCTTTTTCGCATGGCTCTCAGCTTCTGTCAACATGTCATGTGCAAAAAACCAGGCGCCCAGGTGCATAGCAATGCTCGCCGCCGTTAGCTGATCTTCACCATCCTTTTCTTGCTGAAATGCTGCCTCAAGGTAGCTATAGGCTCGCTCTTGATCCTTTCTCATCACGGCATGGCATAGATAGTGATACAGTTCGCTCCGTAATCGCAATCTGGAATGCTGATCATCAAGATACAGATACTTATACAAATAGAGACTGGCCAGCTGGTATTGTCCCATATTAGTGAAGTACCTGCACTGCTCACCGTAGACCCCTTGCCGCTGCTCAGTAGTCGCAAGGTCCGCTATTTCCATAGCTGCGCGTTGGAGCATTTCTTTTGCTGTATCATATTGATTAAGACGAAGATAGTGTTCACCCAGGCTAGAGTATACCTGCGCCATGAGAAGTGGGCTGGGTAATTGATTACTTGTAAGTAACTGGAGGCAGCGTTGATAAGATGCAAAAGCTTCTTCATAATTGCGCGTGGCCGCGTATACCGATCCCAGCAGGCTGTAAACATGTACGCTAATGTAGTTATCTCCACATTCTTGCGCAAGTTGCGCAGCTTTTAACAAATGACCTTTGCTCTCTCCATATTGTCGTATCTGCTGGTATGCCCTGCCAAGTAAATAATGGAGTCTCGCTTGTTGTTGCTGCCTCAAGTTCTTAGTAGCGAGCTGCTGCAGCAACTCAATTGCTTCTTGTATCGCATCTTGCTGGATGGCAACCTGCGCCTCTAAAAGTTCCAGTTCTACTACTTCATCTAGGTGCCTGGACCCTCTCAACAAAAAGTCGTTGGCCGTATCTTCTGTTGCACCGCTGGTTAGCGGTTGTGTAGAAGGCAGTCCCAGACGCGACGCTAGGATCGCCAGCGCGCGCAGTGATGGCTGAATCTGTCCACGCTCAATTGCAGAGATATAACTGATCGAAAAATCAGGCTTGGCAAGCTGACTTTGTGTCATCTTCCTGGCAAGCCTCATCATCCGTATTTTCGCTCCGACAAATTGCCCCTCCTGCTCGTGAGACATATCAGATGCCATTATTCCCTCCTCTGACAGCATCCGTTAAAAGAAAATAAATAAATGAAGTGTGATATCATAAATTGTAAATATATCTGTGCTTATTGTCAATATCTGCACATAATAATTATCAAATTGAGTAATCATAGAGTCTTTCATCTTCTTGTGTACAATAGAATACTAACATAACCTGTGGTCAAATGTCTGATTGATAGTATATGGTAATATGCATTTATGTGACAGATGGAACCTGCCGCAAGCCACGCCGTTTCAACGGCAGTAGTGAGGCGGGTTCTCGTTGGCTTTAGTCCTTGCAAATTATACCGTTGTGATGTATAATCGGGACATGAAGAAGCGTACCAATATGTACTTTGATGAGAGCGACAGAACCTTGCTTGCTCTCATCAAGCAGCACTACAACTTAGCGAGTGATGCAGCGGCAGTCCGGCTAGCTATTAAACGAGTAGCAGAGGAGATTGAACGAAATGTACCAGGTCAGAAGGGTGCACATCGGCAAGACGGCACAACTCGATGAACTGGCTCATGCGTGTGGAGAACTCTACACGCACACGCTCGTCTTCTTCTGGCGAACGGTGCGGCACAAAGGGATATGGTTAAAACCCAAACATCTCATGCGCTTGTTCACTAGTCCCAAACTGCATGCTCATACTTCAGATGCGTGTGTGCAAGCCTTCTTTGCCAGTCTCAAGAGTTGGCGTTCGAGACGAGAGACCGACCCTGATGCACACCCACCACGACGGCGACGCTGGTACTTTCGCGTCGAGTACAAGCATACCGCCATCCATCACAAAAATGGTGTGCTCACCTTGTCCAATGGCCGTGGCAATGCTCCCATCATACTCGATTGGCCGTGGGAGGCGCCCAAGACGGTGGTGATCCACTGGACAGGGACCCAGTATGAGGCTATTGCCACCTACAAGATCGAGCCTCATGCTACACCTACTGGCGAGAAGGTGGCCGGCATCGATCTAGGTGAGGTCCATATAGCAGTTTCCCATGACGGAACAGAGACGCATATTCTCAATGGGCGGCTCTTGCGTTCCAAGAAACAGTATCAGAACAAGCTCAAAGCAACACTCTCTCGCAAGATTGATCGCAAGAAGAAAGGCTCTCGACGACGGAAACGGCTCATTCGTTCTAAACACAAACAACTGAGGAAACTCAAACACCAGATCAAAGCTATTGAGCAGAAGCAAACAACCCACTTGATCTCCACGCTGCATCAGCAAGGCGTGCAGACGGTTGTGATTGGTGATGTGCGCGCTATCCGGCAAGACAACGATACAGGCTCGACCCACAATCAGAAGATCCATCAGTGGTCACATGGGCAGGTACGGCACATGCTCACCTACAAGGCAGAGCAGCTTGGGATGGTCGTCGAACTACAAGAGGAACGGCATACGTCCAGGACCTGCCCGAAGTGTGGACATCGGCGCAAGAGCAGACCACACGGGCGTGTGTTCCAGTGCACCAACAAGGCATGCCGCTTCACCTGGCATCGGGACGGCGTGGGAGCCTGCAATATCAGACACAAGTATCGTGGGGAATTCGGCGCCCCCCACGTAGTCGCGGAGATGGCACCCGCCACAGACATACGGTTTGCGCCGCATCCCTGCGTAGCTCGTTCGCAAGGATGAGAAAACGTCTGCATGGGCAACTGTGCAGAGCCGCTGGACTTTAGTCTATACGGAGTGTCACTGATCTGCTGCGCCTATTCGTCTTTACAGATAAAACTGGAGCTAGTTATGTTTCGTTTTTTGACTGCGGGTGAATCACACGGCCCCTGCCTCACAATGATCGTCGAAGGCTTACCTGCCGGGCTACACGTTGAGACATCCATCGTCAACGCTGATCTACGTCGCCGGCAGGGTGGCTATGGCCGCGGTGGACGCATGAAAATTGAGAAAGACACCATTCGCTTTCTCTCTGGCGTACGCCATGGCAAAACCCTTGGCTCGCCGATTACAATGCAGATTGAAAACCTTGACTGGGCCAACTGGCAGGAGCAGATGAGCGCCGAACCTGTCGACGCGGAGATCGAAGCTGTAACGCGTATTCGTCCTGGTCATGCCGATTTTACAGGCGCCATGAAATATGGGCATACCGATATTCGCAACGTCATCGAGCGCTCCAGTTCGCGGGAGACAGCTGCCCGCGTAGCAGTAGGTGGATTATGCCGTCAATTGCTTGCCACCTTTGGCATATCGATTCACAGTCACGTGCTCTCAATAGTCGAGATTGGCTATGATCTCCCGCGCCTCATGACTCGTGACGCCTACCCGGATGCAATGTGGGGAAGAGTAGAGGCTTCGCCGGTGCGCTGCGCTGATGAAGTATTGACCGAGAAAATGATTGCGCGCATCCTGGATGCCAAGCAGCATGGAGATACCTGTGGCGGTGTTTTTGAGGTGGTCGCCCTCGATGTACCAGTCGGCCTGGGTGGCTTCAGTCAGTGGGATCGACGCCTGAGCGCCCGTTTGGCTATGGCTATGATGAGTATTCCTTCGGCCAAAGCCGTAGAAATTGGCGCGGGCTTTGCTGCATCGCGTACAACAGGTTCGCACGTCCATGATGTCCTGCGTCACAGTAATGATCGTTGGCTTCACCTGACAAATAATGCTGGTGGCATAGAAGGTGGCATCACCAATGGTGAACCCCTCGTGGCCCGCGTCGGTGTCAAACCCATACCCACCCTGGCTCATCCGCTACCCTCGGTAGACCTGGCCACAGGCGAAAATATTGATGCGAGCCGTTACGAGCGTAGTGATGTCTGTGTCGTCCCTGCCGCAGGTGTAGTAGGCGAGGCGATGATGGCGATAGTCCTGGCAGAGGCATGCATTGAAAAATTTGCAGGAGATAGCCTGGAGGAGATGCTTAGAAATTACCGCTCGGCTGGCATCTAAAACTTCCAACCATGGGTGAGCTTCAAATGTTTGCAGACGAGGTCGAGAGCCATGATTACCTGTTCCCCAGACAGGGTCCCCGCAAGGGGTGCCACTACTATATGACGGAGCAACCCCGCAGGCCCGTGTATAGTAGTGACAGGGCTTGCCCCTGTCATGATGCTTGCCAAGCAAGAGACACAATGATACACTACTCTGAAATAAGATGCTATGTTCTGTCAGAGCGTGTCTGATTCTCCGAGGCTTCGCCCTCTCTCGCCGGGGGCTCGCGCGGACAGGCCGCGCAAAAATGTATTTTATTTGTGGACAATGCGCTTCGTGCATTGTCCACAAATAAAATACAACAGGCGAGCGCCGCAGGCGCGAGCAAGCGATCGTGATGGCAAGCAGACAGACTCTCATAACCCGAGGTATGTTATATAATGAATACCATTACTACAAGTATACGCAAACTCACAAACCTGTTTGTTATCCTCTTCGTTCTGTTGAGCGGCGGACTGGTCTACTGGCAGGTGGTGGCGGCTCAGCAAGTAGCAGCGAATCCACACAACAGTCGCCATTGTCTTCCAGATAGCGCTCCCATCCGCGGCCGCATCCTCGATCGCAATGGCGTGGTACTGGCGTATTCAAAGAAAGTAGACCCCAATGCACCCAATGCAGGTATCGTCTGCGGTTACCAGCGTGTGTATACAGACCCATCATTAGCCGGTCTGATCGGCTATTATATCAGTCCTCTCTATGGTTCAGCTGGCATTGAGCATAAATTTGATAATTATCTGAGTGGCCGCAGCGGCTTGACCGGGCTTGATAATACAATCAACCAGGCTCTGCATCGTCCCCCCGTAGGGGACGATATCTACCTGACAATTGACGAGCGCATTCAGCATATCGTCAATCACCTGTTTGATGCCGCTGCACCGCCTCCCGACTATCACTTTGTCTTCCCAACGAATCGAGGATCGGTCATAGTGGCGAACCCACATACTGGCGAAATCCTCGCTATGCTGAGTCGTCCAGGGTTTGATCCCAACCGCGTTGCCACAGGCGATCTAAATTACTTTCACCGGCTCGAAACCGAGCCCGACCAGCCCCTGCTCGAGCGCCCTCTTCAGGCTCGTTATGTGCCAGGCTCAACTTATAAAACGATGACGCTCCTGGCCGGACTTGATTCGGGAAGTGCGAGTCTGGATGATCAGTTTGACCAGCAACATGCCCTGGGGCCAGTAACCTTCAACGGTCAGAAGTTTGGCCCAGTCGGCAATAACCTGTGCTGCTACACACATCATTATCCCGTGGATCTGCGCTATGGCTACGCGCATTCCGATAACATCATCTTTGCACAAGAAGGGGTGAAGATGGGTGCGCAGACCTGGCTCGACTATAATGACCGCTTTTACGTCGGCAGACAAATTCCTTTTGATCTACCTGTAATAGTAAGCAACGTCACAAAAAATGGGCAGCCCCTGGCTGCTAATGAACTTGCAGCCAATTCATTTGGGCAGGGTTACGACGATATATCACCTCTCCAGGAGACACTTATCGATAACGCTATTGCTAATGATGGCCAACTCATGCGACCTATGCTCGTGACGAAAATTGTGCAGCCGAAAAACGTAGACCCCAACCAAACGGGTGTACCGGCGCCCATCCCTATGGATCCCAATCAAACAGAAGTTGCATCCTATAATCCACAGCTTCTCGCTACACCGGTTTCCTCCCAGACTGCCAGCCAGGTGCGTGATGCGATGTATGGCGTTGCACGCTGCGGTTCCACTTCCTATATACCCAAAATGTTTGACTCTCCCTGGTCAATTATCGCTAAAACAGGCACTGGCGAGGTCGGTGGAAACAAGAACCCCCAGGCCTGGCTTCTCACACAGGCTCCGTACCATAATCCACAACTGACTATTCTTGCCATGAAGGAGAACGGCGGTGAAGCTGCCTTCGTTAATGGGCCGATGGTGGCGGATATGTACAACGACATCTTTGCCAATGTGCTGAAGCTGCCACTTCCACCTCCACCCGACCCCCAGAACCCGTACTGTTTTCAGACAGGTCTGCTACAATAAGTATCAATTTTAACATTATCATGGCATAATGAGGGGTGGAAGGGATTACTATGAAGCAGTTCAGACGCAAAATCAACAGCATCTACAGCGAGGAAGAGGAGCGGGTTCTGGGCCCGTGGCAGAGCATTCGCCAGTTCTTCCTTGCTCCTATCGCCTCCGTTCTAGCTCGTCTTGGTATTTCTCCTGATATGCTCTCCTTCTCCTCTGTCGTATTTGGCATCGGCTTCTGCTTGTTCGCCCCCCATTACTTCACAATAGCGTTCTGGCTGTTAGTGGCTTCTGTCATCTGTGATGGGCTGGATGGTGTAGAAGCGCGCTTGAAAGGGACAAATACCACACGCGGATCATTTACGGATATGTTTTGCGATCAACTGGTGGTTGCCTTCACTGTGGCAGGCATGGCATGGCGAGGAACAATACATCCTGTGCTAGCTATCTTATTCGTCTATGTGTATACTGCTCTGGTCACGTTCCTGGTCCTGCATCGTACACTCCAGGTCTCGAGTCGCTGGATCATTCGCCCAAGCCGTATGTTGCTCTATGTGGCAATTGGCCTTGACTTCTTCTTTCGTATAGATGTACTTAACTACTTGCTGCTTTTCTACCTGCTGGCTTTGCCGTTGCTAGGCGTTAGTTTCTGGAGACTCAGGAGCGCTATGTAAACTCTGTGTACTCATACTCATACCGCGCCAGCATGCGTCACAGTAGCCCGCTGCTACCAGGTCGAGCGTTAAATTGTGGTAATGGTATTGCTCCTGCAATTGTTCGGGTAGATTGCCCAGCAAAGCATCATCCAGGTGGATGATCGTGCGGCAGTTTCGACAAACCAGGTGATGGTGTGCATTGCCCTCGACTACCTCATAGTGAGGCTGTTCTCCTGGCAAGTGATTTTCACGTACAAGCCCAAGTTCTTTAAGCAGCTCTAGTGTCCGGTAGATCGTTGAGAGACT
>WNGD01000800.1_pt1 | contig 38733 bp, 42 predicted proteins | sample 5400671 | NCBI WGS metagenome assembly WNGD01 (sample SAMN13153369, study PRJNA577476) | soil metagenome | isolation source: 40 cm soil or saprolite under grassland replicate 2 | place: USA:California | collected 2016-06-15 | reverse complement strand
CGCTGGATCTGCTGGGGGTGCAGCACATCCTCATGGACGACGAGGGCATCGTGCTCCTTCCGTACCGCGCCCGGCTGATCGCCGGCCATCCTGCGGCCGGTGATGAGGTGCAGCAGGTCGGATGGTTCCGCCCGGACAAACTGCCGCCGCTGGCGTTCGCCAGCCATCGCAAGGTGTTGCAGCAGTGGACGCAAGAAGTGCTCGCGCGGGGCGCTGCCTAGGACATCACCATCGCGCGAAAGAGCATCGTCACCAAGACGGGCGATGGGGGAGAGACGGGGCTCCTCTACGGCGGGCGCGTCAAAAAGACGGATCCGCGCACGGAGGCGTACGGCGCCATCGATGAGGCGATCTCGACGCTGGGCGCGGCCCGCGCCCTGGTTACGGACCGCGGCCGCCACGCGATCATCCTGCGCATCCAGAGCGAGCTCTTCACCGTGGGCGCCGAGTTGGCAACCGATGCGGCCGAGTACGACAAGCTGGAGCAGCATTTCATGATCGTCACGCCGGACTTCACAACCCGCGTCGAGAGCGAGATCATCGACCTCGAGCGTCGCTTTCCACTGCCGGATGCCTTCGTCATCCCGGGTGGGACCCCGCCGGCCGCCGCGCTGGACGTGGCGCGCGCGGTGCTGCGCCGCGCGGAGCGCCGCATCGTCGGCCTCCAGCAGGGCGCTCAGCTGCGCAATCCGGAAGTGCTGCGCTACGCGAATCGGCTCTCGGACCTGCTCTTCATGCTGGCCCGAGCCGAGGAGGGGACGGCCGTCAAACCACTGACAGGACGACGAGCGGGCCGCACGCCTGCAGCGCCTGCGCGCACTCGTCCCGCACCCAGGCGTCGGTCTCGCGCGTGAGCGCCTGCTCCAGCTGAGCGCGCGCGGCGGCGCCGCCGAGCCGGCCCAGCGCCCACGCCGCATGGCCCCGTACCAGGGGCTCACCATCATCGAGGGCGACAGCCAGCGCGGGCACCGAGCCGCGATCCGCGATGTTGCCGAGCGCGATACAAACATTGCGCAGCAGACCCGACCGTCGCGTCCTCCAGACCGCGCTGTTGCGAAAGCGGGCGCGGAAGCCGTCGTCGTCGAGGGCGAGCAACTCTTCCAAACGGGGTCGCGCCTCGATCATCGGACCGAACGCTTCCAGCGCCTGCGTGTCCGGTGTGGCGGGCCTGGCGTTGACCGGGCAGATCTCCTGGCACAGGTCGCAGCCGAAGATCCAGTCGCCGATCAGCGGCCGAATGTCGAGCGGGATGACGCCGCGGTGCTCGATGGTCCAAAAGGAGATGCAGCGCCGGTTATCCAGCACCCCCGGCTCGACCAGGGCGCCGGTGGGGCAGACGCGCATGCAGGCATCACAGCCGCCGCAGGTCTTCTTTACCGGCTCGTCGGTCTCGAGCTCCGCCGACGTGACGATCTCGGCCAGCAGGACGGAGGAACCGACCCCGGGGATGAGCAGGTTGGTGTTCTTTCCCAGCCAGCCCAGCCCGGCGCGAGCCGCCGCCGCGCGATCGAGCATCCAGCCGTGGTCGACGTAGGTCTTGGCCACGTGACCGCGCTCACGCAGCATCGTGATCAGCGGCTGCATCCGCTCGAGCAGGACCTCGTGGTAATCGCGGCCAAGGGCATAGGCGGCGATACGTCCGCGAGGAGCGCCCCCACCCTGCCCTCCCCCGCGAGCGGGGGAGGGAAATTGTGGGTATGGGAAGGCGAGGGCGATCACGCTGCGGGCGTTCGGTGTGGCCCGGCGAGGGTCGGCACTGGCATGCGCCCGAGCCTCGCTCCACCAGGAGAGCCCGTCCATCAGGCCCTGTCGCGTCCGGTTCGCCGTGGCGGTTTCGGCCTCGGAAAATCGCTCCGCGCCGGTCACACCCACGGCGCAGAAGCCGAGCGCGGTGGCCCGCCGTTTGAGCTCGTCCGTCAGGGACATTTGACCCTAGCTTAGGTGGGGTCGCGGGAGTAGGATTAAGGGCAATGCAGGGGAGTGCAGTCTGGCGGGAGCTTCAGCTCCTCTTGAGTCTGAACCTGCCGGAATCTGCCTACTACCTCTGGGAAGGCACCGCCACCTGTTGCCACTGTGACGACCAGTGGCTGGTCATTGGTGCCCCCACCGAGCAGTCAGCCCGCCAGCTCGTTCAGGCTTACCTGCCGGTAGTCCGCCGGACGCTGCAAGCGATCCCGGATGCGCCCAAGCGCGTCTCTGTCGTGGTCACGACCGGACCCCCGGCCCAAGCCTGATTGCCCGCTAACCCAAAGCGCCGCCGCCTCAAGGCGGAGATCTTCGGCGACGTCCAGGGAGTTGGCTTCCGCTACTTTGCTCAATCCCAGGCCCGCCGGCTCGGTCTCGACGGTTACGTTCGCAACCGCTACGATGGCGCGGTGGAGGTGGAGGCCGAGGGCGATGCGTCCTCTCTCGAGCGATTCCTCGACGCGATCCGCACGGGACCGCGCATGGCGCGGGTGCAGGATGTGCGGGTCAGCTGGCTGCCCTTCAAAGGCGATCTCGGTCCATTCGGCGTGAGAGGATGAGCGAAATGAAGTTCGCCCGCCGTATGTCGGAGATCGGCACGGAGACCGCGTTCGAGGTGCTGGCCAAGGCGCGCAAGCTCGAGGCGCAGGGGCGCAACGTCGTCCACCTGGAAATCGGCGAGCCCGACTTCCCGACACCGCCGAATATCGTCGAGGCGGCGGAGCGTGCCTTGCGCGACGGCTTCACACATTACACACCGGCCGGTGGCCTGATGCCTGCCCGCCAGGCGGTCGCCGACTGGATCCGCCGTTGGTACGAGGTCGAGGTCAAGCCGGAGCAGGTCGTGATGGTGCCCGGCTCGAAGAACGTCCTGCTGTTCACGATGCTGGCGCTGGTCGACCAGGGCGATGAGGTGATCGTGCCGGATCCGGGCTACGCCATCTACGCATCCGCCGCGACGCTTGCCGGTGGAAAGCCGGTCGGCATCCCGTTACGAGAGCGCAACGACTTCCGGCTCGATATCGAGGAGCTCACATCGAAGATCACGCCCCGGACCAGGTTGCTGGTCATCAATTCACCGCAGAACCCGACAGGCGGCGTGCTGTCGACCCGCGATCTCGAGCAGATCGCGGAGCTCGCCATGCGGCATGACTTCTACGTGCTGACCGACGAGGTGTACGGTCAGATCACCTACGACGGCCAGCACGCGTCGATCATGACCGTGCCCGGGATGCTCGAGCGGACCATCTACTCGGACGGATTGAGCAAGGCGTATGCGATGTGCGGCTGGCGCCTCGGTTTCGCGGTCGCGCCGCTGCCGCTGGCGCAGAAGTTCGAGACCTTGATGATCAACAGCAGCTCGTGCGCCGCAGCCTTTACCCAGATGGCGGCGATCGAGGCGCTCTCCGCGCGATCGGATGCCGCGGTGCAGGCCATGGTCGGCGAGTTCAAGCGACGCCGCGACCTCGTGGTCGATCGTCTCAATGCCTTGCCGGGGGTCAGCTGCCACAAGCCGCTCGGAGCCTTTTACGTGTTTCCGAACATCACGCAGACCGGCCAGGACGAACGCGTGCTGGCCGACCGGATGCTGAACGAGGGCGGGGTCGCCCTGCTCGCTGGCAGTACATTCGGCGAGTCCGGCAAGGGCTATCTGCGTCTCTCCTATGCGAACTCGATCGACCAGATCGAGGAGGGCGTCACGCGGATGAAAGGAGTCCTGGAAAAGACCGCAGCCCGCGCCTAGTCGGGACGGTGGACTCCGGCTGATGGCCACGAAAGCCGCCCCCATCCTCGACCGCATCCTGCAATCCCGGCGTGCGGCGATCGAGGAGCTCAAGGCCAGTGGTGTCGAGGCCGGCCTGCCTCAATCCATCGCGGCGGCGCCGGCGCCGCGGGATTTTCGGCAGGCATTGCGCCGGACGGATGCGGTGGCGCTGATCGCCGAGTGCAAGGCGCGCTCGCCTTCGGGGGGCGTGCTACAGCACCCCTACGATCCCGTGCGGCTCGCGCGGCGCTACGCGGGGAACGGCGCCGCCGCGATCTCGGTGCTGGTGGAGCCCGAATTCTTCGGTGGCAGCCTCGACCACCTGCAGGCAGTCCGCTCGGCCGTCGAGGTGCCGGTCCTCTGCAAGGATTTCATCATCGACCCCATCCAGCTGCTGGCGGCGCGCGCGGTCGGCGCCGACGCTGTGTTGCTGATCGTCGGCGTGCTGGACGACGGCGCGCTGCGCGCCCTGCAGGCGCTGGCGACGAGCTTGTCGATGCACGCGGTGATCGAGGTTCACTCGCAGGAGGAGCTGGAGCGCGCACTCCGATGCGACGCCGGCATCATCGGCATCAATAATCGTGATCTCAGCGCGATGAAGACCGACAAGCAGACCACGGCACGGTTGCGATCGCGCATCCCGGCCGGCCCGGTGGTGATCAGCGAGAGCGGCATCGAGAGCCGCGCCGACGTGGAGGAACTCCGTCGCCTCGGGGTCGATGCGATGCTGGTCGGCGAGTCGTTGCTTCGGGCGGCGGATCTCGACGCCAAAGTCCGAGAGCTGAGTGGATCGTGACGAAGATCAAGATCTGCGGGAACACCCGGGCCGACGATGTCGAACTGGCCGTCGAACTGGGCGCCGACCTGCTCGGGTTCATCTTCACCCGCAGCAAGCGCCAGGTTCGCGTCGACCAGATCAAAGACGTGATCGCCCAGGTGCCGGCGGGCGTGGAACGGGTCGGTGTGTTCATCGATGAGCCCACGGAGCAGATCGGCGAGGTCGCGCGGGACTGTGGCCTCACGGCGATCCAGGTCTACCGGCCGCTGACCGAGCAGGATCGCGCGCTCGGCTTGCTGCTCCTTCCGGCCTTCCGCGTGCAGGACGGGGAAGACCTGACCACCATCCCCCTCGAAGACGGCGACCATCCACTGTTTGACACCTGGATACCGGACTCCGTGGGCGGTACCGGTCGAGCCTGGGCGTGGCCGCAGGCCAGGGAGGTCGCGCGCAAATATCCGGTCGTGGTGTCGGGAGGTTTGACAGCAGACAACGTCGGTGGCGCGGTGCGCGAGCTGCATCCCTGGGCGGTCGATGTCTGTAGCGGCGTCGAGGCCGAGCCCGGCCGCAAAGATCATGCGAAATTGCGCGCCTTTGTCGAGGCGGTACGCCGGGTGGATCGCTCATGAAGACGACGCCGGATCCGCGGGGCCGCTACGGGAGCTACGGCGGCCAGTACATCCCGGAGACACTGATGGCCGCCGTCGACGAGCTGGCGGCGGCGTTCGATGCCGCGGTCAAGGACGACGGCTTTCGGAACGAGTTCGAGTACCTGTCGCGGACCTTCAGTGGCCGCCCGACACCCGTGTACCGCGCCGACCGGCTCACCCAGCAGGCGGGTGGCGCCGAGATCTGGTTCAAACGCGAGGATCTCTGCCACACGGGGGCACACAAAATCAACAATGCGCTGGGGCAGGTGCTCCTCGCCCGTCAGATGGGCAAGCGCCGCATTATCGCCGAGACGGGCGCCGGCCAGCACGGTGTCGCCGTCGCCACGGTCTGCGCGAAGTTCGGCCTGCAGTGTGAGGTCTACATGGGCGTCGACGACATGGCGCGCCAGGCAATCAACGTGTACAAGATGCGACTGCTCGGCGCCACGGTGACGCCGGTGGAGAGCGGCAGCAAGACCCTCAAGGACGCGACCAACGAGGCGATCCGCGACTGGGTGACCAACGTTCGCACCACGCATTACGTGATTGGATCGGCGGTCGGGCCGCATCCCTACCCCTTGATGGTGCGCGAGTTTCAGTCGGTGATCGGCCACGAGGCCCGGGCGCAGATGCTCACCGAAACCGGCCGGCTGCCGGCGGTGGTGGTGGCCTGCGTGGGCGGCGGCAGCAATGCCATCGGCATTTTCGCGCCGTTCTACAACGACCCCGTCCGGCTGGTCGGGGTTGAGGCGGCCGGACGTGGCCTCGACAGCGGGGCGCACGCGGCGTCTATCGTCGGCGGGCGTCCCGGCGTGCTGCACGGCTCGTTCAGCTACCTGCTGCAGGACGAGGACGGCCAGGTGATGGCTACGCACTCCATCTCCGCGGGCCTCGACTATCCGGGTGTGGGCCCGGAGCACGCCTTCCTCCACGACCAGCATCGCGCCGAGTACGTGAGCGTCACCGACGAGCAGGCGCTCGCGGCTTTCCATCAGACGTCGCGCTTGGAGGGCATTATCCCGGCCCTGGAGAGCTCGCACGCGATTGCGTACGCCATGCCGCTGTCCGCTGAACTCGCTGCTGCGGATCTCGTGCTCGTGAACCTGTCTGGTCGGGGCGACAAGGACCTCGATATCGTGCGCGGCGCGAGCGGCGGGTGAGCCGGATCGCCGCGACCTTCGCTCGGCTGGCTGCGCAGCGGCGCCTGGCCTTGATTGCCTATCTCACGGTCGGCTATCCACGGCTCGACATGACACCGTCCCTGGTCGAGGCTGCCGCCGATGCCGGCGCCGATGCGATCGAGCTCGGCATTCCGTTTTCTGACCCGCTCGCCGACGGTCGCACCATCCAGATCGCGTCGCAGCAGGCCTTGAAGGGTGGCATGACGGTCGCGCGGGCGCTCGAGGCGGCAAGCGCCGCGCGCAAGAAGAGCGAGGTGCCGCTGCTCTTCATGACCTATCTGAACCCGATCCTGGCCTTCGGCCTCGAACGCTTTTGTCGGGCGGCCTTCGAGGCGGGCGTCGACGGATTGATCGTGCCTGACCTTCCACCCGCGGAGTCGGCAGACCTCCGCCGCGCGGCCGACGCCTCGCAGATCGACCTTGTGTTCTTCGTGGCGCCGACCAGCAGCGAGGCCGGCATCGCCGCCGCCTGCCGGGCCGCGACCGGGTTTATCTACTGCATCGCCGTCACCGGCGTGACGGGCGCGCGCGCAGAGCTGGATCCGGCCCTGTTACCGCTGATCGAGACGGCGCGGCGGCACACCAGCTTGCCGATCGTGGTCGGTTTTGGCATCTCGCGGCGGGAGCACCTGGAGGCTCTCAGCGGCAAGGCCGATGGGGTGATCGTGGCGAGCGCCCTTCTGGACGCGATCGCCCAGTCGCCCGATGACCCAAGGCCCCGGTTACGGGAGTTTCTTACTGGGCTACGGCCCCCACCCTGACCCGTCGCGCAAGCGGGGTGGGAATTGAGCGTCACACCGTCGGGAGATGCCCAGGGCCGACGATGCTCCCTCGATCGAGGGGGATGCCGAAGAACGCCGGTTGATCGATCGCAGCGCGGCGGGCGACCAGGAGGCCTTCCGTCAGCTCGTGATCCGTCATCACCGGCTGGTGATCAACGTTGCCTACCGGGCTCTTGGCGAACTCAGCCTGGCGGAGGACGTCGCGCAGGAGGTCTTCCTCAAGGTCTACAAGGCGCTTCCCGGCTACCGCCACGAGAAGCCGTTCAAGCACTGGCTGCACCGGGTGGCGGCCAACGCCGTCACCGACGCCCTGCGCCGCCGCCGCCCGATGGTGTCGCTGGACGGCATGGAGCAGCCGCCGGCCAGCCGCGAATCGGATCCGATGGACGTGGCTACCCGGCATGACCTGCAGAAAGCGGTCCGTCAGGCGATCGCGAGCCTGCCGTCACACTACCGCGACGCGATCGCCCTGCAGGCCTTCGGCGAGCTGAGCTACGGGGAGATCGCGAAGACGCTCGACATCCCGCTTGGCACGGTCATGTCCAGGCTCAACGGGGCCAAGCGGCTGCTCCGCGAGCGCCTCGGCAACCTCGTCCGCGGCGAGGAGGCGAATACGGCGTGAATTCGGTCCGTTCTACAAAACAGAGGCCGCAACCAGAATGTTGAGTCATGCTACGGCACGCGATTGGCTGATCCCCTATGCCGACGGGATGCTGGCCACCGACGAGCGCCGCCGGATCGACGGCCACCTCTCCGGGTGCCGGGCCTGCGCCGCCGAGCTGCGCGAGGTGCGCGAGCTCAACCTCCTGCTGGTCACCCTTCCGCCCGCCCCCGCCACGTCGGTGGCGCCCTTCTGGCTCAAGCTTCAGGCCGTGCTGCCGCAGCGGCGGACTCTGCGCATTCCCAACTTCGTCGGATATCGTCGAGCCGGCCTCGCCTTCGCCGTCGCGTCGGTCGCCGTGCTCGCGACCGCGGCCACAGCCTTCGCGGCGCCTTCCGCGCTCCCAGACAACCCGCTCTATCCAGTCAAGCTTATCGAGGAGGATGTGCACCTGGCGCTGACGCCGGCGAATGACCGGCTGACCGTGCAGCTGCAACTGGCCGGCGAGCGGCTGCGGGAGGCCCAGGCGATGGCCACCAACCACAAAACTCGGCTCGCCGAGTCCAGCCTGCGCGCCTACACGATCATCGTCGACGACGCGGCGATGTCGCTGAAGAGCCCCGTCACCCCGCAAGCGACCAAGGATGCCCTACACAGCCTGCGCGCCAAGCTTGGCACGGTTGAGCGCGAGAATGCGAATCGTGACGACGACGTCCCCGCCATCAAGCAGCTCGTCGCCGCCGCTGTTGACGAGCTCGACCGGATCGAGCAAGAGGAGAGCGCCACGGCGCCCACGTCTACCGTCGGTCAGCAAGCCACGCCGGATCCGACGCCCGTGGTCACCGCGAAGCCGACGCCGCGGGCGACGCCCACCGACGACGGCGACCGTCACGAGCATCGCGAGTAACCCCAGCGCCGGCATCCATCGCTAGACTCAACGCGTGGGCGCGCGCGAGGATGTCCTGGTCGTCCCAAGGGACATGCTGTTTGGCGGCCGCGAGTGGACGGGGTTTCGGTCGACCGGTCTCGACGAGCTGCTCGCCCGGGTGCGCGCGAACTACCGTTTCCGCCCGCGGCGCGAGGTCGAGGACGATCCGGCGGAACCGCAGATCATTCCCTATGTCGTCTTCCGCCATGACGACCGCTACTTCCTGACGCACCGCCTGCGCCGCTCGAGTGAGCGACGGCTCCGCCACCTCTACTCGCTCGGTGTTGGTGGGCACATCAATCCCGAGGACGTTGCCGGCGCGGCCGACCCGATCGACGCCGGTCTGCGGCGCGAGTGGGAGGAGGAGGTGGTCTACAGCGGCCACTTCTCGACGCGGTTGCTGGGTGCGATCAACGACCAGACGACCCCGGTCGGCCGCGTACATGTGGGGCTGATCTTCCTCGTCGAGGGCGATCGGCCCGAGATTTCCATCCGCGAGGTCGAGAAGCTGGCCGGTGCGCTCCTGCCCCTCGATGCGATGCGCAGCTATTACCTGGACATGGAGTCCTGGTCGCAGCTGATCTTCGATTATTTGACAGGGGTGCCGGTCGGCTAGCTGGTCAGGGCTTTCCCCATCTCCTCGAAGTTACGGACATAGCGCAGGACGTCGTTCTCGGAATGCTGGACCGAGAGTGTCCAGTTCTCCTCGGCGCCGGGGGCCATCAGCACGCCGCGATTGCACTGGTAGAGCCACGACAGGTAGGCGTACTTCTTGTCGATGGTGAGGTAGTCGCGGTAGTTGCGGACGCGTTGCTTGCGGTAGGTCACGCAACCACGCGCCGCCAGCGTGATCGGATGGAAGGGAAGCTGGTAGTCGCTCATGACTTTGCGCAAGCCGCCCTCCAGCGCCTCGGCCAGCGCATCGAAGTGCGCGTACGCGGCGGGTGTCAGGACTGACGTCAGCGTCGTCTTCGAGGCAGCGATGGTGAGCGGGTTGCCGTTGAAGGTGCCGATCTGGACCACTTTGTGCGCGTCGATCGTCCCCATCACATCGGCACGGCCGCCGACTGCGCCGCATGGCAGGCCGCCGCCGATCGCCTTCGCCAGCGCGACGAGGTCGGGCGTGACGCCGAAGCGTTCGGTCGCACCACCAGCCGCGATGGTGGCGCCGGTCTTGACCTCATCGAAGATGAGGAGCGCCCCCTGCCGATGGGCGAGCTCGAGCACGCCGGCCAGGTAGCCGTCGTCCGGGAGCACGATGCCGATGTTCATCATCACCGGTTCGACGATGACGGCGGCCACCTCGCCGCGATGCCGGTCGAGGGTACGCTCCAGGATGGCGAGGTCGTTGAAGGGCACGACAGTGACGAGGTCAACCACCGCCTGCGGCGTGCCGGCGCTGTAGGGGACCGATACCGGTGCATCGGCCGGACCCATGAGGTCGGGGGACGGCTCGACGGAGACCAGCAGCGCATCGTGATGCCCGTGGTAGCTGGCCTCGATCTTGATGATCCGGTCGCGACCGGTAAAGCCGCGCGCCAGCCGAATGGCGTCGAGCGTCGATTCGGTGCCACTGTTGGTGAAGCGCCACTGTGGCTGCTTGAAGCGGCGCGACAACTCCTCGGCGACGATGGCGTCGTCGGCCACGGGCTGCGCGAAATGCGTGCCGCGGGCGGCACGGTCGTTGATCGCCTTGACGATCAGCGGGTGGGCATGCCCGACCACCATGACGCCGAAGCCATTGTGAAAGTCGACGTACTCGTTGCCGTCCACGTCCCAGACCCGGCTTCCCTTGCCATGATCGATGAAGACCGGCTGGGGCGCCGCGTCCTGGAAGGACGAGGGCACGCCTCGCGGGATGAACCGCTTAGCCTGCTTCCACAGCTCGTCGGAACGCTGGCGATTGGAACGAAACCGCTCCTCCTCCCTGGCGATCAGTTCCACGACGCGCTCGGTGGCGATCGGCTCGGCAACACTGCTCACAGCGTCCCTCCTCGCGATTTCTTGACGGCCAGCGCGGAAATCGCCTCCACTATGCAGCGATTCGCATTCTGAGCCGTGATCTCCGCATGATCGTACGGCGGCGAGACCTCGACCGTGAGTGCGCGGACTTTCATGAAGGTGGCCGGGCCCAGGTATTGCGGCCCGTTGACCTGCGCGTCGAGGTTCGGTGTCTCCGGCATTCGCCTGCCCTAGCGGTGCCGCTTCAGGTCTTTGAGAATCTCGCGCGAGGCGTTGCGGCCGTTGATACCGCTGATGCCGCCGCCGGGATGGGTTCCGGAGCCGCAGAGGTAGAGACCCCTGATGGGCGTCCGGTAATCCGCGTAGCCGGCGACGGGCCGCCAGGAAAAGAGCTGGTCCAGCGTCAGGTCGCCGTGCATGATGTTGCCGCCCACGAGGCCATATTCTTGCTCCATGTCATACGGCCCGAGCACCTGTCGGTGCTCGATCGCGCCGGGTAAATTGGAGGCGAAGCGTTCGTAGCCGGCGACCACCCGGTCGGCGTACGCGTCCAGCTCCTGGCGGTGCGGTGCCTGTGACCAGCTTGCCGGGACGTACTGGGTGAAGCAGCTCATGATGTGCTTGCCAGCAGGCGCCAGGGAATCATCGACGATGGTCGGCAGCACGCCATCGGAATAGGGCGCGACCGAGGCCTTTCCGTACTTGGCGTCATCGAAGGCGCGTTCCAGGTACTCCATCGAATCGCAGAGTTGAATGAACGACCGCGCCGCCGTCATCGAATCCTGCGGTGCAAGGCCCACAAACTGGGGCAGCTCAGCCAGCGCCAGGTTGATTTTTACCGTACCGGAGCGCGTCTTGTAGCGATCGATGGCTCGCTTAAACTCCCCTGGCAAGTCCTTAGCGTCGACGAGCTCGCAAAACGTGATCTTGGGATGCGCGTTGGAGATCACCGACTTCGCCCGCAGCTCGGTTCCGTCAGTCAGCGCCACGCCGGCGGCGCGGCCTGCCTCGACGAGGATGTGCCCGACACGCGCCCCAGTCCGGATATCGGCGCCGTGCTCGCGGGCGTCGGCCGCGATGGCCTCGGAGACCGCGCCGGTGCCCCCACGCACGAAGGCCCACTCCGCCATCTGGCCGTCGATCTCGCCGATGTAGTGGTGGAGCAGGACGTAGGCCGTACCCGGTGTATACGGTCCGCCGTACGTGCCGATCGCGCCGGACACGCAGCGCGCCGCTTTGACCTGCGGCGACTCGAACCACTCCTCGAGAAGCTCGGCGACCGACAGCGTCATGACCTTGACGAAGTCCCCCGTGCTCTTGACGTCAAGGCCCTTGAGCTTCCAGGCGAAGCGGGCCAGCTCCAGCAGGTCCGCCGGTGATTTTGCGCCAACGGCTGGCGGGGTCATCAAGAGCAGAGGCCTAACGAGTCGAGCGATCTTCGCGAGGTAGGCGCTGAAAGCCGGCCAGGCGTCGGCATCTTTCTTCGAGAACTTGCCGATCTCATCCTGCGCCTGCGCCGGGTCCTTGGTCAGCAGGAGATGGGAGCCGTCGGGAAAAGGCACGTAATAGTCCGCCGCGAGTGGGTACAGGGTCAGGCCGTGCCGGCGCAGCTCGAGCTCCGCGATGACCTCGGGCGGCATCAAGGACAGCACGTACGACAGCGTCGAAACGGTGTAGCCGGGCCAGGGATGCTCGCTCACGGCGGCCCCGCCCAGGACGCCGCGGCGCTCCAGGACGAGCGTCGTCAAGCCCGCCCGCCCGAGGTAGGCGGCAGTCGCCAGGCCGTTGTGGCCACCGCCGACGATGATCGCGTCGTATCCAGGCGGCACCCGGCCGAGTATATCGACGGGCCCAATGGCCAACCGTCCCTTGACAAGCGCTCACCGTGGGTCCACATTTGCGCACAGGCTCTGCCAAAGGGCCGAACACGCTAAGGAGGGTAAGCATTGGCTGTCATTCCGGCGTCTTCTGATGTCCTCGTGGAGAAACGCAAGCTTCGGAAGTCACTGTTTCGTTGGGACCTCGTCTTCTTCACCGTCGCGGCGATCGTCGCCCTCGACACGCTGGGCGCGGTTTCGTCCCAGGGTTCGCAAGCCGTCTTCTGGCTCGTTTTCTCGGGTATTACGTTCCTCATTCCCTACGGACTCCTGACCGCAGAACTTGGCACGACCTTCCCGGTGGAGGGATCGGTCTATGAGTGGGTGCGGCTCGCGTTCGGACACCTGGCTGGGGCCGTTACCGCGGTCATGTACTGGATCAGCAACCCGGTCTGGCTCGGTGGGACGCTTTCGGTCGTCGCCATTGCGGCGATGGACACCTTCTGGGGCAAGCCGTTTGGGGGCATCGCGGCGACCGGATGGCTCGAGTTCGTCGCGGGAGCCCTCTTCATCTGGATCGCGGTGACCTGGAACATCCTCTCACTGCGATACATGAAGTGGGTGCCGAACCTCGGCGCGATCGTCCGGCTGGCGCTGCTGGCAGTCTTCGGCATCCTGGTCGTCGCCTCGGGAGCCAGCAAAGGCTTTGCCGGCACCCTGAGCGGATGGCAGCCGACGTCCAGCGTCTTCATCGCGGTCATCGGTGTCCTCGTCTTCAGCTGGATCGGGTTCGAGCTCTCCACCAACGCCAGCGAGGAGATGGAGGACCCACAGAAGGACATCCCGCGGATGGTGACGTTCTCTGGAATCCTGAGCGTGCTCGGCTATGCGGTTCCGATCATCGGCATTCTGCTCGTCGTGAAACCCGCGGACCTGTCCAACGTCGGCAGTTTTGTCGCCGGTTACCAGCTTGTGGTGTCGAATGTCCTGGGCGGGACGGGTGCGAACATCCTCAACGGTCTCGTCGGCCTGGCGATCGTCTTCTCGCTTCTCACAAGCGGTACCGTCTGGCTGATGGGCGCGGACCGCATGATGGCGATCGGCGCCCTTGCCGGATCGGGGCCGCGGCGCTTGGGCCGCTTTTCCGCGCGATTCGGTACGCCCGTTCCGGTCAACGTCCTCTCCGGCGTCCTGGCGACGATCTTTTTGCTGGCGAACGTGATCGTCAATCATCTCTTCGCGGGTGGTAACCTCGCTGCGCTGTTCGGCGTCGTCCTTACACTCGCGATCTCGACCACGACCTTCTCGTACCTGTTTGCCTTCCCGGCGCTCGTCGTCCTCCGTTACAAGTATCCGAACGCGAAGCGGCCGTACAAGGTACCCGGAGGCATGGTCGGCGCCTGGATCGTGATGCTGCTGACCACCCTCTACGTTCTGGCGGCGACCGTCTTCTCGCTATGGCCCGGTCTCTTCACCAAGACCGTCATGGGACCGTCTACCGGCCTCGATCGGGGGCCGTTCGAAATCAGCGTGTTCGTGACCATGGCGATCATCATCGGTGTCGGCGTATGGTTCTACGCGATCGGACGCGGGCACGCCAACAACGAGGGCTGGCCTGCGGAAGGAACCGGCGCCGCGCAGCCTGAAGTCGCCGGCGTTCGCCGCGCGTAGACTTCGTCGTGTGTCGGTAACGCAAGATCGACCGGTGAGCGCGGGCGAGGATCTCGCCCGCGCTTTCACGTTGCCCGCCAGTGCGTACATCGACGAAGCCGTCTATGCGCGTGAGCAAGACCGGATTTTCGCGCGGACCTGGCAGCTGGTTGCCCGTGCCGACGAGTTGTCCCGCGTCGGTGACCTGAAGCCGGCCACCATCCTCGACGAGCCGATCCTGATCACCCGCGGCCTCGACGGCAAGCTGCGTGGCTTCTACAACGTCTGCCGGCACCGGGCGGCCCAGGTGGTCGTCGCCAAAGGGAACCGCCGCAGCCTCCAGTGTCCCTACCACGGCTGGACCTACGGCCTCGACGGTCGGCTGCAGGTCGCTCGCGAAATGGACGGTACCGAGAACTTCGACACCGCCGACTTCGGGCTGGTACCCATCCGGGTCGACCAGTGGGGACCGTTCATCTTTGCGAATCTCGACAAAGAGGCGCCCTCGCTCGCCGACGTCCTCGGCGCCATCCCCCGCGAAGTCTCCGCGGCCGGCTACGACGTCGAGAAGATGCAGCTGGTGGAGCGGCGGGACTACGTCATCGAGTGCAACTGGAAGGTCTACGTCGACAACTACCTCGAGGGATATCACCTACCGATCGCGCACCCCGGACTGTTCAAAGAGCTCGACTACGACGCCTACCGGGTCGAGACCTTCCGCTACTACTCGAAGCAGCACGCCCCCATCCGGGAGCTCAAGCCGGGCGAGGAGCCCGGTCGCGATCGGCGATACATCCGCCATCCTGGGACTGAGGAAGATGCGCTCTATTACTGGGTCTTCCCCAACACGATGTTCAACATCTACCAGGACAACATGAGCTCGAACCTGATCCTCCCGCTGGGCGTCGATAAGACGCTGACCGTCTTCGAGTGGTTCTTTGCGCAGCCCGGAACCGGACCAGGCTGGGAGTCGATGCAGCAGACGATCGCCTTCTCCGACCAGATCCAGCAGGAAGACATCGCGCTCTGCGAGCACGTCCAGCGGGGTCTCCGGTCCCGCTCCTACGATCGCGGGCGCTTCAACGCCAAGCGCGAAAACGGCGTCTACCACTTTCAGCGGCTGGTTACCGAGTTTCTGTCTTAGATCTCTCTTAACTCGGCGGCCATCGGCCCCTGGAGGGGAGGGAGAAGCGGTCGGGTGGGGGCGGCGGGGGACGGAGCCGTCTGAACGATCGATTGACGAACCGTTTACCGCCTGCTACGTTTGGCCCCAAACCTAAGGGAGAGGAGGGAACCCGATGCCCGACGACGTCCTGACGCGTTCGCCGCAGACCACCCCCGAACCGGCCGCCGGCAGCCAGGAGGCAGCCGATACCCGCGACCTTGCAGGATTCGGATATAAGCAAGAGCTCAAACGGATTCTTGGGTTCTACTCGAGCTTTGCCGTCGCCTTCTCATACATCTCGCCGAGCACCGGGATCTTCACGCTGTACGCGCTCGGCCTTGGCATAGGGGGACCGTTTTTCTTCTGGAGCTGGCCGCTTGTGGCATTGGGCCAGTTCATCATTGCTCTCAACTTCGCTGAAGTCAGCTCGCACTTTCCTGTCGCCGGCTCGGTTTATCAGTGGACGAAGTACCTCTCCAACCGGGCATATTCTTGGATTACGGGCTGGGTATACCTCTTTGCCGGGATCCTTACAGTGACGGCCGTCGACGTGACCATTCCGATCGTGCTCATCCCGCTGCTGAATTACTTCGGCTTGAACATCCCGAATACCGCAGAAGCGCAGGTCATCATCGCGGCCCTGATCCTGATCAGCACCACTGTCCTGAACATCTATGGCGTCAGGTTGGTGGCTATCGTCAACAACACCGGCGTGGTGTTTGAAATCCTCGGCATGGTGGTGTTTGCGATCGTGCTTCTGATCTTCACCCACCACCAGTCCGCCGGTGTGGTCTTCAACACGAATGCGCTCGGTTCCGGCTTTGGCAATCAGGCGGGCACCTTCCTGGCTGCGATGTTCATGTCGCTCTTCGTGATCTATGGATTCGACACAGCGAGTACCCTCGCCGAAGAGACCAAGAACCCACGACGTGAGGCTCCCAGGGCCGTACTCGCCGCGGTGATCGGCGCCTTCATCATCGGCGCGATCTTTCTGTACTCGACGATCATCGCGATCCCTGGTGATGTCGATAAGTACGTGGCCAACACTGCCGCGGCGAAGGTGGCGCCACCGGTCGACATCATTACGTCGAACCTGCCGGGCTGGGCCGGCGAACTCTATCTCGTCGTCGTTTTCCTCGCGATTTACGTCTGCTGCCTGGCGATCCAGACTTCGACCATCCGGCTGGCCTTTGGAATGGCTCGGGATGGCAAACTGCCGTTTGCGCGCCTCTATAACCGGGTGAGCCCACGCCTCCACACACCGGTGTGGACCTGCGTCGTCGTCGGCGCGCTCTCCGCGGTGCCGTATCTCTACTACTCGGGTGCTGGACTCGTCGCGATTGCGGCAACCGGGATGATCTACTTCTCCTATCTGCTCGGCAATATCGCGATTCTGATCGCGCGGACAAAGGGGTGGCCCACCGAAGGCGCACCGTTCAAGCTCGGTGGCTGGGGCACGATCGTCAATGTCCTTGGCCTGGTCTGGGGCGGCAGCATGCTGATCAACTTCCTCTGGCCGCGAGCCGCCAGCAACCCGAACCTAAGCGCGCTGCCGAACTTCCCGAACCTGGGCGCCATTGGCAACGTCCCGATTTTCGAGGCGACCATCCTCGTGATCGTGGTGGTGGGCGCCATCTACTACCTGATCGCGCAGCGAGGTAAGACCGACCAGGCGGCTAAAGCGGCCTAGAAACCCTGCTGACCATGAGCGGCGGCGGGCCGAGCCCGCCGCTCTCCTTCTTATAATGACCACCACAAGATGGCGGTCAAGATCCGTGTGCCCGGCGCGCTCCGGCAACTGACCCGCGGTGCGGCCATCGTCGAGGTCGACGCGGGCGACGTCTCGCAGGCGTTGGATGAGCTCAACCAGAAGTTCCCGGGCTTCAAGGAGCGGCTCTACGACGACAAGGGGGAGCTCCGCCAGTTCATCAACATCTACCGGAACGATGAGGACATCCGCTTCGGATCCGGGCTCAAGACCCCGCTGCAGGACAGCGACGACCTTTCCATCGTCCCGGCGGTCGCCGGAGGCTGACCGCGGCAATGGCGCGGACGACGGTGCGCCTGACGTTCCGTGGCGATGCTCGAAACGACCCGATCATCTACCGGCTCGGCCAGGATTACAAAGTGGTGACCAACATCCGGCGCGCCGACGTGGGCAATGACACCGGCTGGGTCGAGCTGGACCTGGACGGCGACGCCGCCGAGGTCGACCGCGCGCTGGAATATTGCCGCAGCCGCGGCATCGGGGTCGACAAGCTGGAGCATCCGTGAAAGTCGCCGTCGCGATGAGCGGCGGCGTCGACTCGTCGGTCGCCGCGGCCCTGATGCGTGAGGAGGGCCATGACGTCTTCGGCGTCACCCTCCAGCTCTGGCCCAAGGAGATGGCGCTCAAGGACTTCGACAAGCACCACGGCTGCTGTTCGCTGGACGCGGTCGAGGACGCCCGTCGGGTCGCCAACCGGCTGCGCATTCCCTATTACGTCCTGAATTTCGAAGACGACTTTCGGTCGTCGGTCATCGACCCCTTCACGCAGGCATATCTGGAGGGGCGCACGCCCAATCCCTGCATCCGCTGCAACGAGACGATCAAGTTCGGCCTCCTCCTGCGCAAGGCGCTGGCGCTGGGCGCCGACCTTCTGGCGACCGGCCACTATGCGCGCATCGATCAGGCTCCCGACGGCTACCGCCTGCGGCGAGCCGCCGACGAGCGCAAAGACCAGTCCTACGTGCTCTACCAGCTTGGCCAGGAGGAGCTCCGGGTCCTGCGCTTTCCGGTCGGCGAGTGGGCCAAGGCCCAGGTCCGCGAGAAGGCCGGGGCCCTCGGCCTGGTCACCGCGCTCAAGCCAGAGAGCCAGGAGATCTGCTTCGTCGCGGACGGCAGCTACCGCACGCTGCTGAAAGACCGCTTCCGCGAGCGGGTCAAGCCCGGGCCGATCGTGGATGAGAGCGGTGCCGTCGTCGGCGAACACGATGGCGTCGCCATGTACACCGTCGGGCAGCGTTCGGGTCTGCGCCTGCAGGCCGGCGGGCCGACATCGCCGCCCCGGTACGTCAGCGCCATCGACGCCGACAGCAACACCGTCACCATCGGCGATCCGCAGCAGCTGCTCCGCTCGAGTTGCCGCATCGAGGACGTCCGCTACGTCGCGGGACGCGTCCCGCCCGCGGCCTTTCGCGCGAGCGTCAAAGTCCGATCGCACGCACCGCTGGCAGGCGCGCTGGTGACGCCGCTGGGCGAGCGGGCCCGCATCGACTTCGACGACCCGCAGCGAGCGCTGGCCCCTGGTCAGGCCGCCGTCTTCTACGATGGCGACCGCGTGATCGGTGGTGGGCCGATTGCCGCGGGCGACGTGTGACGCCGCTCGACGCCGCAGCCGCCCACCCGTTGCTCCCAACGTTTGCGCTCATCGGACTGGTGTACCTGACCTGCCTGGGCGGCGTCTTCGCCGCAAAGCTGGCCTGGCGCGGTCGATCCTCCTACTGGCTGGCGGTGCTGGGCGGGTTCTTCTTCCTGATCGGGACGCTCTGGGGCCGCGGCTACCTCTCCGGCGGCGCCACCTTTACGTTCGGGGCCGCCGGGATCGTGCTGGCCGTCTTCGGGGTGGCGCTCGACCTGATCTTCGGTCAGCCGAGTGGCCCGGCCGCCGCCGAATAGGATAGGGCCGTGGCTGCGGACTCCGAGAAGTACATGAAGGCGCCGATCATCCGGCGGCAGGACTACTCGCCCACGCTCTGGTCGGTCTGGATGAAGCCGCCCGAGACGCTCGCCTTCAAGGCGGGCCAGTACGTCGCCTTCGGCGTCGAGAACCACGACAAGGTCCTGGAACGGGCCTTCTCGATCGTCTCCAGTCCATACGAGCCGGAGCTCGAATTCTTCATCGAGAGGGTGCCGGAGGGCGCGCTTTCGCCCAAGCTCTACGAGCTGCAGACCGGCGACGCCGTCTTCATGCGCAAGAAGGCAAAGGGCGTCTTCAACATCGACGTCAAGTCGGGGCACAGCCAGCATTTCCTGGTCTCGACGGTCACCGGGATCGCGCCTTACATCAGCATGGTCCGCACGCTGGCCCTGGACCTCAAGGAAGGGCGCCTGGCGCAACCGTTTCGGCTCGTCATCCTCCAGGGGGTGTCCAAGTCGAACGAGTTCGGCTACGACAAGGAGCTGATCGAGGCGGTCGGCCAGTATCCCTGGCTGACCTACATCCCGACGATCAGCCGGCACTGGGAGGATCCGGAGTGGACCGGGGAGCGCGGGAGGGTGGACGACCTGGTGCGCAAGTACGCCGACATCCTGGATCTCACCCCTAAAGACACGACGGTCTATCTCTGTGGCAATCCCGGGATGATCGTCAACGTACGAGACATCATGCGGAGGTGCGGCTTCGAGCACGCCGCCATCAAGGAAGAGACCTACTGGGCGCCTGGCGAAGGCGAGGTCGAATACTGAGCCTGGCGCCGCCAGCTAGAATCTGACGCCGTGCCCTTGATCGGCGCCCTGCCGCAGCCCATCACCTCGGCGCCGCTCGTGATCCTGATCTACGCGGTCCTCCTCCTGATGGTGGCGAGCGCGCTGGCGAGCGTGTTGCTTCGCAGCACCGTGATCGCTACCGGTGCGTTCGCGGCGACGATGGTGCTGGTCGCGCTCCTCTACCTCACGATTGCCCCCTTCCTGTTGTTCGCCGTCCAGCTCCTGGTCTTCACGACGGTGAGCGCCGCGCTGCTCGTTGGCGTGTTGCGCCGAACCACCGGGCTGGAGTCGACCCAGGAGCCCTTCAGCCGCGAATGGATCGTTGGGACGGCCGTCGCCGCCGCCGTCCTGGCCTTGCTCGTCGTGATGCTTGCGACCACGTCCTGGCCGGTCCGTCCCGTCAATGCGGGAGCTGGATTCGGGGCGACACTGACCAATACGTACGTCGTGGGTCTGGCCGTCCTGGTTGTGATCCTTGCCTCCGCGGCGCTCGGCGGTGGGCTGCTGCTGGCAGCCCCCACCCTGGCTCGGCCGAGGGGGCGATGAACGTCGGGCTCAACCTGGTGCTGGCCGCCTCGGCGGCGCTCTTTGCGGTGGGCGCCTTCGCGGTCGTTGCCCGGCGAAGCGCGGTTCTGATGCTGATCGGCACCCAGTTCATGTTCATGGCCGGGTCGATCGCATTTGTCGCCTTCGCCCGCTTTGGCCTCGGAGCGGTCAACGCGACGGCCGGCGCGGCGGTCGCGATCTTCGTGGGCGCCACCGCCGTGGCCGAGCTCACCGTCGGCCTCGCGGTGGCGGCGCTGATCTACCGTGAACATCGCAGTCTGGCCGTCGACGCGGACCGCGGGTAAGGCCGGCAGATCGTGACGCTCATCCTGCTGGCTGCCGCGCCCAAAGGGCCGCTCGATACCTGGAGCCCAACGTTGCTGGCGCAGTTCGCGCTGTTGCTGCCGCTGATCGCGCTCCTCGTCATCCTGGCGTTCACGATCGACTCGCGGCGGCTGAGCGCGGCCATATCGATCCTTTTCACGCTGGCGTCCGTCCTCTGCGCGCTGCTCGTGGTCGCGATCGAGGTGGCCCATCCCCTCCACCTCGAGCGGCCCGCAACCTTCCTTCAGTTCTTCACCGGGCAGTCTGGCGGCGCGTCCGAGTTCACCCTCCAGTGGGGGGTGCTGTCGGATCCGCTGGCCGCGACCGTGGGCTTGGCGGTCGTCCTGGTGAGCCTGCTGGTCCAGGTCTACGCCCTCTCCTTTATGCGCCGGGAAGATGGCGTCGTTCGGTTCTTCTGCGCCCTCCTCTTCGCGACCTTTGCGATGTTGGGTGTGACGCTCTCCGTCAGCTACTTCGAGATGCTGCTCTTCTTCGGGATGGTCACGCTATCGACCTACCTGCTGATCGGCCACTGGTGGCAGCGGGAAGAGGCGGCGACCGCCGCGGTCCGCGCCTTCATCATTTCGGCGATTGGCGACCTCGCGCTGCTGGCGGCCGTCGCCTACATTTACCTTCGTTTCAACGAGCTCAACTTCCAGACGCTGGCCGGCCAGTACGTGAGTGGCCGGATCAGCGCCAACGGCCTCTTCGCCATCGCCATCCTCATCTTCATCGCGGCGGCCGCAAAGTCGGCCTTGTTCCCGCTGCACGTCTGGCTCCCGGGTAGCGCGCAAGCACCCGCGCCGGCGGCGGCGCTCCTCCACTCGGCCGGCGGCGCGGTCTGTGGCGTCTACCTGATCGCCCGGACGTACGGACTCTTCCATGCCAGCCCTCGAGCCCTGGCGCTGCTCGCCATCGCCGGCGGGATCTCGGCCGTGCTCGGTGTGCTCTGGGCGCTCTTCCAGGACAACCTGAAACGCGCGATCGCCTATACCACCATGGGCGAGCTCGGTCTGATGGTGCTGGCACTTGGCATCGGCGCGTACGGTGCCGGCGTCTTCGAGCTCTTCACTCACGCGTGGCCGAAGGCGCTGCTCTTTCTCGCGGCGGGCGTGATCATCCGCGAGCTCCGCACTGAGCGCCTCTCGGAGATGGGCGGGTTGTGGCGGCGGATGCGCTTCACCGGATCGGTGATGCTGATCGCGGTCGGCGCCGCGGCCGGCGTCCCGCCGTTCAGCACCTTCTGGAGCAAGGACACGATCATGTCGAAAGCGCTCGCGCTCAAGAGCCCGCTGACGATCGCCGTGATCGTGGCGGTGACCTTCCTCGGCGCGATGGCGCTGGTTCGGATCTTCGCGCTCGCCTTCACCGGCGAGACCGCTCGCCGGCGTCGCTTCGAGCCCGAGCGGATCCGTGACGTGGGCGGCCGCCTCGCGCTCGCCATGTCGCTGCTGGCGGTCATCAGCGTGGTCGCCGGGATTCGCGCCCTCCGCAGCCGAATCGATCCGATCGCCTTTATCACATTCCCCGGCGTGCCCCTGCCCAACTCGCATTACGTAGCGGCCGGCCTGATCGCCGTCACCGCCGTGCTGGGCGCGGCCGCTGCCTGGGTCATCTATGCGCGCCGGGTCCCCGTGCCCGCCGCGCCGCAGCCCCTTCGCCGCGCAATGGCCGAAGGGCTCTTCATCGACCATGCCTACCGGCTGGGCGCGGCCACGCTGCTGCTGCCTGCCAGCCGCGCCCTGGGGTGGGTCGAGACGCATGTCGTCGATGGCGCCATGGACCTGATCGCGGAGAGCGCCGCCTTCGCGGCAGAGCCGCGCAGCTGGTTGTCGCAGGTACGGGCCCGGCAGCTGCTGATCGGTCTCTTCGCCGGCGTCGTCGCGCTGGGTGCGGTGAGCATCGTGCTCGCCGGCTGGAGGCCAGGATGACGCTCCTCGAAGCAATCCCGACGACGACGGCCACGCCGGCCGCGCTCCCCACCCTGCTCCTCAGCGCCATGGTCTGGGTCCCGGCGCTTGCGGCTCTCGCGCTGCTCTTTTTCCCGTCGCGCACCGAGCTACAGCGCCAGCGCATCCGGTCGTTTGCTATCGCGACCACGGCCCTCGTGCTCGCCTTCGCCGTCTTCATGTGGTACGGCTTCCGCGACCAGAGCGGGACCTACGCCTACGAGGAGACGCGTACCTGGCTCTCCGCCGTCGGCTCCAGCTACCACCTGGGCGTCGACGGCGTCAGCATGCCGCTCTTGCTCATGAGCGCCTTCCTGTTCCTCTTTGCCGTTCTCTCGTCGAGCCGCGAGCCGTCAAAGGAATACCTGGCCCTGCTGCTCGTGCTGCAGACCGGCGTCAACGGTGTCTTCGTCTCGCTCGACTACTTACTTTTCTTCCTCTTCTGGCAGATGCAGGCCGTCCCCATGTTCGTGCTGATCGCCCGCTTCGGCGGCCCGCGGCGACTCGCGGCCGCGTGGAAATTCCTGGCGGTCGATATCGCGGCCAGCGGCGTGCTGCTGCTCGCCATTCTCATCCTCTATTTCAAGGCCCCGGTGCGGACCTTCGACATCGTGGCCCTTCACGACCTGGTGCTGCCAACCGCGACGGCGACCCTGATCGCATGGCTGTTCTTCATCGCCTTCGCGGTGAAGCTTCCCGTTTTCCCCTTCCACAGATGGTTCATCGACGCGCAGGCGGAAGTGTCGGCGCCGGTGGCGCTCATCCTGGGCGGGGTGCTCGTCAAGCTTGGCGGGTACGGCCTCATCCGGGTCGACGTGGGCGAGTTCCAGACGGCGCTCCACAACTTCGCCGGCGCGGTCGTCGTGATCGCGGTGGTGACCGTGCTCTGGAGCGCGATCGCGGTGCTGGCGCAGGATGACCTGCGACGCGTCGTGGGCTACGTGGTGATGAGCCACATGGGCCTGGTGCTGCTGGCGGCGGCGACCGCCGCACCGGTCGCCCTCAACGGCGCCATCGTGCTAATGGTCGCCGATGGCCTCACCGCCGGGTTGCTCGTGCTCCTGGCGGCGGCCATCGTGGAGCGCACCGGCACGAGCTCCCTTCGCGCAATGGGCGGGATGGCCGGGCGGATGGGGAAGGGTGCGGTCCTGTGGATCTTCGCCGCGCTGGCCGCCATCGGGTTCCCCGGCCTTGCCGGGTTCGTGGGCCAGTTGCTGATCGCGGTGGGAGCCTATCCCAGCCATCGCATCGCCACACCGCTGGCATTGCTGGGCGTGCTGGTCGTGGCGGGCGCCATGATCGTGACCGTCCAGCGGATCTTCTTCGGGGCCATTTCGGAGCGGCATGGACGAATCCGCGACCTGGGGACGCTCGAGCTCGCCACCACCATCGGGCTGCTGTCGCTCATCGTCTTACTCGGCGTGCTGCCCGCAATCCTGATGGACAGCATCAACTTCTCCGTGATCACGCTGCTCTCGCGAGGCGGCGGATGAGAACTTTCGGGAACCTACTCGCGTTCTCGCCGGAACTCTGGCTGCTGGCCGGCGCCATCGTCGTCTTCCTGGTCGCGCGGTTGCGGCCCGGCGCTTCCACGACGATGGTCGCGCTGGTCACCCTGGTCGCGGCGTTCCTGGCGCTGGCGACGCAATTCAAGCAGACGATCGCGATCCTCGACGGTGCCTTCCTCCTCGACGGCTTTGCCATCGTCATCGATGTCATCGTGCTGGCGGCGGCGCTGCTCACGCTGCTGGCCAGCCGAGCCGATATCCTCCCGGGCGATGGTCAGGCCGAAGCGGCTCCGGGCTTTCTGCTGCTGGCCGCGCTCGGCGCGATGCTGGCGGCCTCGGCCGCCGAGATGGTCTCGCTCTTCCTCGCGCTGGAGCTGCTCGCCATCAACCTCTATGTGTTGAGCGTGCTGGCGCGGCGGGGACTCGCGCCCGCCACCGCCGGCCTGGGTTACCTCGTGGCAGGCGGCGCCAGCTCGGCGCTCTTGCTCTACGGCCTCGCGCTGGTGTTCGGCTTGACGGGCGAGACCCGGCTGGGCGCGACGGGAGTGGCGATGGCCGTGCTCGGGCCGAACCATCCAGCGGTGCTGCTGTCGCTCAGCCTGATCCTGGGCGGCTTCGCGCTGCGCATGGGCCTGCTGCCGGTGCGCTGGTGGCCACGAGGGTTCGAGTCGGGCGTACCGCTGCGGGTCATCATGTTCGTCCAGTCGGTGGGCGTCGTCGTCGCCTTCGCCGCGTTTGCCCGGCTCGCGGCCTCGACGTTTGCTGGGAGCCGGGTTCCCTACGCTGCCGTTTTCGCCGGAATCGCCGCCATCGCGATGACGGCCGGGAATCTGCTGGCGGTGATGCAGGCAGGTGTTCGCCGCCTGCTGGTTTACGCGGCCATCGCCCAGGCCGGCTTCGCCCTCGCGGCATTCACCGATCTCAAGGGCCTCGGCCTGAGCGCCCTTTTGGTGTTCCTCGTGAGCCTGGCGCTCGGCAACATCTGCGCCTTCGCCACCGTCATCGCCTACGCGCGCTTCGTGCACAGCGACGCCATTCGGGACCTGGCCGGGATGTCGCGCGCGGCCCCTGGCCTGGCGTTGGCGCTGGCGGTCGCGGTGGTCTCCTTGATCGGGCTGCCACCCGTCGCCGGCTTCTTCGGCAAGGTCCTCGTCCTGCAGGCCGTGGTCAACGGCGGCTACGCCTGGCTCGCGGTGGTGGGCGCTGTGAACATCGCCGTGGCGGCGTTCGGCTACCTGCGCCTCCTCAAGATCGCCTTCGTCGACCCGCCGGTCTTCGAAGTGGCGCCCGCGCGTCTCGACCGCGGAATCCAGGTGGCGGTCGCGTTGGCGTCCGTGGGCGTGGTCTTCATGGGACTGCTGCTCGGGCCGCTCTACGCCGCGGCCAGCTACGGGCGCGCGGCGCTTCTTCACTAAGAGTGCAGGCGGCCCCTCCCTGACCCTCCCCCGCAAGCGGGGGAGGGGAAATCTGCGCGGCGGAGGGAACGATCGGCGAAAGTGGGGTAACCTTCCGCCCAATGCCTTCGTTTACCGGGCGCCCCATGGGACAACCCCCCGCCCGGCGCCGGCGACGCGGCTCGCGACGCCATCCCACCCTCGGGGCTCCGGCTCGCCCGGCATCGAGCCGGCGGGCGGGACCGCACTGGCTCAGCCGCATCCTGCTCCTCACCACCGCCGGCCTGCTGACCGTGGTGGTGGGGACGGGGACGCTCCTCTATACCTACGCGGGCGAGCTGCCCAGCCTCGACCACCTGAGCGCGCAGAACCTGCCGCAGACGACCCGCATCTACGCCCGCGACGGGGTCACCTTGCTGGAAGAGCGCTACGAGCAGCGCCGCACGGTCGTCCCCCTCAACGAGATGTCCTGGGATTTGCGACACGCCACCATCGCAATCGAGGACAAGGACTTTTACAACCACGGCGCCGTCAACCCGGTGCGGATGGTCGCGGCCGGCGTTTACGACCTGCTCCACCAGCGCGCCGCCCAGGGTGGCAGCACCATCACCCAGCAGCTGGTCAAGAACTACCTGCTGAGCGGAAGCGCCAGTAGCCGCAGCCTCGACCGCAAGGCGCGCGAGCTCGTGCTTTCGATCCAGCTGGAGCGCCAGTACACCAAGGACCAGATTCTCGAGATGTACCTCAACACGATCTTCTATGGCAACCAATCCTTCGGAGTCGAAGCGGCCGCACAGACCTACTTCGGCACCTCGGCGCGGCGCCTCGACCTCGCGCAATCCGCCTTCGTCGCCGGCCTGCCACAGCGGCCCAGTTATCTGAACCCATTCCTGACCGAGGGCTACCTGCATGCCCGCGATCGCCAGCATGACGTCCTCAGCGCCATGGTGCGCGACGGCTACATCACGGCGGCCGTGGCCGACAAGGCCTACGCCGAGGACCTCGGGCCCAAGCTGACGGCGGCACACAAGGCGGCGGTCGGTCAGCGCGCCTCGCTGGCGCCACACTTTGTCGACTACGTCTGGAGTGAGCTCGAGCAGCGCTACGATCCGAGCTACCTGCTGCGATCCGGCCTGAAGATCGTCACGACACTGGATCCGAAGACCCAGGCGCTGGCGCAGCAGGCGGTGCACGACGGCATCGCGCGCTACGCCTCGAGCTATCGGGTCAACAACGGCGCCATGCTCGTGATGAATCCCCATACGGGCGAGGTGCTGGCGATGGTCGGCAGCGCCGATTATTCCAACGGCGACATCGGCGGACAGGTCAACTACACCACGGCACTGCGGCAGCCGGGCTCGTCGTTCAAGCCGTACACGTACATCACCGCGCTGATGAATGGCTGGACGCCGGCCTCACCGCTCGACGACAGCAACGGCGCCAAGGCCTTCCCCGGGTATCCGGTGCACGACTGGGACAGTCGGGAGCTTGGCACCATCACGCTGCGGGAATCGCTGCAAAAGTCGCGCAACATCTCGTCGGTGCACCTCTTCAAGGACGTCGGCATCCAGAAGGTCTTCGCGACGGCGCGCAGCCTCGGCATCAACACCCCGCTCGATCCGAGCCTGCCGACGACGCTCGGCGCCAGTGAGCTGCGCATGGTCGATCATCTCTCCGCCTATAGCACCTTCGCGAACGGCGGCCATCGCGTTCGGCCTCTCGATGTCCTCGAGGTCCGCGACGCGGCCGGCGCCCTGCTCGAGTCCAACCCGCCACAACCCGACGCCGGCGCGCGCGTGCTGCCGGCCTCGGCGACCTACATGCTGACCGACATCCTCAAGGGGGCCGTCCATCCGTCGATGGGATTCCCGGTCGCCGCCAAGTCCGGCACCACCACGGATTTCAAGGACGCCTGGTACATCGGCTACACATCCGACCTGGCGGTCGCGTCCTGGATGGGCCGGACCCTCAGCCAACCGACCCCCCACAACGAGTCGATGAGCACCAGGGCGTACGGGGGGCTCTGGGGCGAGATCGGGCCGGCCTCCTCCTGGAAGCAATTCATGAAGGCGTACTACGGCAACAAGAAGCCGGCCGACTGGGCGCGCCCGGCGGACGTGACTCCGATGACGCTGTGCAAGCTGACCGGGCAGCCCGCTCCGGCCGATGTGGCGCCGGAATTCACGATTCGGGACCTCGCCCTCAAGCCGGATCCGGCGCAGCCGGCAGCCCCCTGCGGTACGCCGGCGCCCGGCGGGACGCCGTCCGGTGGCGCGGCGGGGCTGCCGGGCGTCCTGCCTTCGCTCCCGGCACTTCCCGGCGCGACCTCGCCGCCGCTCGTTCCCTAGCCGGACGGTCCTTGACGGGTCGGACGAAAGCGCCTTTACTCACTTCATGGTCCGCCGGCCCAGCGAACCGTCGAATGGGAAGGACGAGCCTGATCTCCCGCCGAATATCTTCGTCATCGGGCTGCTCCACGATCTCAAGCGAGGCGGCTACAGCTGGCGGGCGTGGGGCGCCTTCTGGCACGCATCCTGGATCCGGTCGATGCAAATCTTCGGGCTGAACGATGAGCTGCGGGCCTCCTGGCTGCGCTTCACGGTCGCCGGCGTGATCGGCATCGTGCTGGCGGGGCTCGCGGTCTTCCGCGGGTTCGGGTCCACGGACGCGATCTGGTTCCTCGTCACCAGCCTGCTCGGCTGGGGCGTGCTGATGTTCGACCTGGCCCTGCACCTCGGCCTGATGGTCAATCTCGAGTCGGGCGAGTTGCAGCACTCGCTCGGCTGGCCGAATCGCCTGACCGAGCTGCGCGGGCTGGCAGCGGTCTGGGTGGCGTGGGGGGCGCACTGGGCCAGCGATGGTGCGTATATCCCGCTGGTCCTCGTGTTTGGCCTGGCCGCGTCCACCGATCTGCTGGACGGCTGGCTGGCGCGGCGCCGCCACGCGTCGACCCGCTGGGGTCGCCTCTATGACCCCTTCATGGACGGGCTCTTCTTCAGCGTGGCCGCCGTCTCGCTGGCGGTGATCGGCATCCTGCCCCAATGGCTGGCCGCGCTCGTCTTGCTTCGCTACGCCTTCCCGATCGTGGGCGGCATCACCTTCCTGCTGATCCGGCGTCGCACGCTACGTGTCCGCCATACGCCGTGGGGACGTGCCTCATCCGCGGGGATCGCGCTCACGGTGTTCGCCGCCGCGGCCGCTGCCGCGCTCGGGCTGCCCTTCCACATCATCGCGCCCGTCTTCTACGCCGCCGTCGGCATCACCGCGCTCGGTGCGTTCGTGACCATCCTGATCAAAGGCATCGAGCAGATCTAACTGGCTGGCCCGATCATCGCCATCATCCTCATCGCCGTGGGCATCGGCCTTCTGCTCTGGTGGGGAACCCGCTTGCCGCCGACCCGCCCGCGCCCGGGTAGCCGCCACCGCGGGGAGACACTGATGGACGTGCACAAGCGCTGGCAAAAACGCCGGCGATCGCGGTAAGGCCAAACGGGCGGAGATCACCTCCCGATCTAGAATCCATCTGGTGCGATTTCGGCAGCTCGCCGCCATCGGGCTGGTCTTTGCCTGCGCCGCGTGCGCGACGGCTCCATCTTCGGAGGGAGCTGCCAACATCAAGGTTGGCGCGCTCTTTCCCCTGAGCGGGCCCCAGGCCCCGCTCGCGCAGCAGGAATACGCCGGGGTGCGGATCGCTCGTGATCTCGCCAACGCTGACGGCGGGGTCGCCGGGGCTCCCATCGCGCTGGTCTCGAAAGACCTGACGGCCGAGGGCGACGCGGCCGCCCGGGTGCAGGAGCTGAAGGCGCAGGGCGTCCAGGCGATCCTGGGCTCCTACTCGAGCAGCCTGTCGATGCCGGTCAGCGCGGAGGCGCAATCGCGCGAGCTGCTCTACTGGGAAGCCGGCGCGGTGGCGGATCAGCTGACGGGTCGCGGCTATCCCCTGGTCTTCCGCGTGGGGGCAACCGGACAGAACCTCGGCACCATGTCCAGCCATTTCGCGGCGACGATGCTGGCACCGCGGTTGAACAAGTCAGCGTGGAGCCTGCGGATGGCGATCGTCCACAACCTCGACGGCTACCCGACGTCGGTGGCATCGGCCGTCGCGCAGCAGGCCGCGATCGAGGGGATCCAGGTGGTCGCCAACGTGGTCTACGACGCGCATGCGCCCGACTGGCCATCGGTCCTCGCCCAGGTCCGCACCGCAAAGCCCGACATCCTGGTGCTCTCCTCGTACATTGCCGACGGCGTCGACTTTCGGCGCGCCATGCTGAAGAGTGGTCTCCACGTCGACGCCTTCATCGGCTCGACGATGGCGCAATGCGTCCCCGACTTCGGTGCGATGCTGGGCGCCGACGCGATCGGCGTCTTCGCCTCCGATCGCCCGCCGCACGGCTTCAATCCGAGCGCGCTCAACGACACGGGCCGAGCGATCTACGCGCGCTTCGCGGCCGCCTACCGCCGCGAGTTCGGCGCTGATCCCACTGAGGAGTCGCTAGCCGGCTTCAGCGCCGCCTGGACGCTCTTCCACTACGTGATGCCGCGCGCGCACGACCTGAGCGCCAGCGCGACGGCTGCGGCGGCGCGGAGCCTCGATCTGCCGGACGGGACGCTGGCGAACGGCGCCGGCGTGAAATTTGCGGACACCCTCGAGGCGATGGGACAGAACACCCGGGCGGCGAGCGTCATCTGGCAGTGGCAGGGCGTCCGCCACAGCGTCACCGTTTACCCGCCGGTCTTCGCGACGGGCACGCCAGGCTTCATCCCGCTTCCGCGGTGATCCAGGTCCGACTCGCCGCGCCGCGCCGGGCCGCGCGGGTCACCGGCTTGATCCTCGGCGCCGCGCTCCTTCGGGCGCTCCTCCTGCCCGCCGGTGACCTGTTCGGCACGATGGTGTTCGCGGCGTGTCTACTGGGGATCAGCTGGTTCGAGCGGGAATCGGCGACGAACGAGTCGAGGTGGGGGGGCGGCCGGTCCTTGGTGACAGGCCTCATGGTCGGGGCGGTCCTCCTCGCGCCGGTCGTCAGCGGGCCCTTCAGCGCTCGACCGCTGAGCGCGTTCGTGCCGTGGGCGGCGATCGCCGCCCTGGTCGCCACACTCGAAGAGACGTCGATCCGTGGCGTGCTCTACCGCCGATGGGCGGGAGAGGCCGGAACGGTCGTCGCCATCGTCGTCGGTGCCGCCGTCTTCGCGCTGATCCACCTGCCGCGGTATGGCCTGGTGGCGATGCCACTCGACGCCGCCGTCGGGCTCGCGCTCGGCGGTCTGCGCGCCCTAACCGGGCGCGTGCTGCCCTGTGCCGTGGCTCACACGGTAGCCGACTGGGGCGCCTGGTTCTGGGCATGACCGCACGGCGCGCCGGGGTTGCCGCGCTCGCCCTCGGACTGATCGCCGCGGCCCTGCTCCACGGCCGAATGGCCGCTCCGCCCGTATACGACGGCATCATCGTGCCGCCCGAGCCGTATCGGTGGGAATCGCCGCCGCCCAACCTCGCGTCGGGTAACAAGCCTCCGCTCTCCGGCGAGACGACCCTGCCGATCCTGAACGGCCAGGTCGCCGGTGGCGGCGTGCAGACCGGTGACAACCAGGCCGTGATCTATTTCGGTCCGGGCGCGTTCAAGGCTCCTGCGGGCGCGACGGGCGTCAGGTGCAGCATCGCGCCCGACCCGAACCCACCCGCGCCGCCAGCGGGCGTCGAGATCCGCGGGAATGTCTATCGTGTCGGTTGCGTTGGCGAGCCCGGTCAAGGGCCCGTGACGGTCGTCTCGGCCTATCACGTGACGCTGCGCTTCCCGCCCGGGGCCTTTAAAGAGATCCAGTACAAGGACGGCTCCGGCTGGCGGGCGCTTCCGACGCTGACCGCTCCCGGTGGCGACCCGTACGCCAGCGTCAATGCTCCCGGCTTCGGTGAGTACGCGGCGACCGCCTCAACCGGGGCGCAGGGTCCCAGCGCCTTTTCGGATCTCGGCCGCTATCTCGAGTTCTTCGGCATTCTGGCATTCGTGATCCTCTTCGGAGCGATCGCCATCTTTCAGGAGATCCGACGCCGGCGTCACCGGACCCCGGCCCGTCCGCGGAAGAGAAGGTAAAAACGGTGCCTTCGGTATCGTGTTGACCGTGAGACTTTTTCCGCTTCATGCGTTCGGGGCCCGCTACGACCTCCCTGCGCCGCTCTACCTGTTCCTGATCGGGGCCGGCGCCGTCGTCTTCGTCTCCTTCTTGCTGGTGCTGCGGCGACCCGTCACCCGCGTGCGTCCGACGGGCGACGATGTGCCGCGGGTGCCGCACGTGCCCAGCTGGCCCGGGTGGCTGCTGTTCATGATCGCCCTGGTCATGATCTTTGGTGGCCTCTTTGGGACCCAGAGCACCCCCGACAACATCGTGGTCACGGCCTTCTGGCTGGTCTTCTGGATCGCGCTGCCGATCAGCATCGCCGTGATCGGCAACTACTGGCCCTACGTCAGCCCCCTCAATGTCGTCGCCCGCTTGGTCGGGTCGAAGGCGCGGCTTGCGTGGCCCGCATCGTGGGGCTACTGGCCGGCGACGATCCTGTTTTTCCTGTTCGCCTGCGGCGAGCTCGTCTTCAACGGGGTTACCACGACGCCGGCCGGCACGGCGTGGGTGTTGCTCGCCTACGGGATCCTCAACGCCGCGATGGCGTACCTGTTCGGCGCCGAGACCTGGCTGCGGCGCGGCGAGGTCTTCTCCGTGCTGTTCGCCACGTGGAGCCGCCTCGGCTACTTCCGGTTCGGCACGGCTGGCACGCGCGGATTCTTCGGCGGGCTCCATCGGCCATTCGAGGCATCGGTCAGCCGGCTGACCTTCGTGCTGATGTTGCTCGTCTCGGTCAGCTTCGATGGCCTCCTGGCCACACCGGCCTGGAAGAACTTCGTTTCCCAATTGCCCGAATCAGTCCATCCGGGGATGCCCGCGTACACCCTGCTGCTGCTGGTCGTGTTCGTCGCGCTGGTCGGTGTCATCTGGGGGCTCTTCGCCGGCTTCGCGGCCGCGGTTCGCGCTGTGGGGCACCTCGATGATCCGCTGCTCAATGTTGTCGCCGGGCTGCTGCCGTCGCTGGTTCCGATCGCTTTCGGCTACCTGCTCGCCCACAACTTCGACTACCTGGCGATCAACGGGCAGCTGCTGGTCCATCAGGCCTCGGACCCCTTTGGCAACGGCCTCAACATCTTCGGAACGGTCAACTACGAACCGAACCGCAACCTGATCCCGACCGCCGTGGTCTGGTACTTCGAGATCGTCCTGATCATCGGTGTGCATATCGCGGCCGTCGTGCTGGCGCATGGCTACCTCGGACGGGTGGCGCGCACAGAAAGCCAGGGCCGGCGTGCCGAGTGGCCGTGGATCGCGGCCATGGTCGGCTATACGATGACGAGCCTCTGGTTGCTCGCCCAGCCCATCGTCCAGGAGGGCATCCGGGGCTAATCCGATGGCGCCACTGCATGCGAGCCTCAGCCTCTGGACGTGGCAGTGGGATCCCACGGTACTTCTCGGCACGCTGGGGCTGGCGGGCGGCTACGCCTGGCTGATCCGCGGCCGGGGACGGGCCTCCGCCTGGTCGCCGCTGGCGCGCGCCTACTTCGCCGCTGGTCTCCTCGCGCTGTTCCTCGCGCTCGAGTCTCCGATCGATGTCGGCGGCGACAGGTACCTGTTCAGCTTCCACATGCTGCAGCACCTGCTGCTCGCGATGGTCGTGCCGCCGCTTCTGCTGCTCGGCTTGCCGGAAGAGTGGCGCGCCTTCGACCGCATCCGCGTGTCGCCGCTGGCGGCCAGCGTGGTCTTCAACCTCGTGCTCGCCACCTGGCATCTGCCGTTTCTCTACGAGGCGACACTGCGGAACGAGCCGATCCATGTCCTGGAACACCTCACCTTCCTGGTGGCCGGCGTGCTGTTCTGGTGGCCTCTGCTCGTTCCAGATGGACGTGCCGGAGGCATGAGCGCGATGGGGAAGATCGCCTGTCTCGGGTTTGCCGGCGTGCCGCCAACCATCCTTGGGCTCGCCTTCATTCTCTCGCCGGTCGTGATCTACCCCTTCTACGCCGCCGCCCCACGGGTGATGCCGCTCTCTCCGCTCGAGGACCAGCTGGTTGCCGGACTGGTCATGTTCGGGCTCGGCAACAGTATCTACTTCGCGGCCATCTGGGTGATCTTCTTCCGGCTGGATGACAAACGTGCCACAGCCGGCGATCGGCCGGTGGTCGAGGTCGAAAGCCCTGCCACAATGAGGCGATGAGATCCCGGCCCTCGGCGACCGAGGCGCTACACACGTCCGGTTACCGGCTGACGATGCAGCGCCAGCTGGTGTGGGACACCCTGCGGCAGAGCAAGAAGCACCTCAGTGCCGAGGACATCCTCGCCCAGATCCGCCGGCAGTATCCGCGCTTCAACCTGGCGACGATCTACCGCTGCCTCGAGGTGCTGGAAGAGCTGGTCGTGCATGGCCGGTGCGCGCGCTGCCAGGCCAAGGCGGCGCGAACCCGCTAACCGGCCAGCTGCGAAGATAGGAACCGATGGCTGAGCCCGAGCCGGCGCGTCACGCGCAGCCACTGCACGATCCCGATGTCGATAGGGGCGGGATCGGCCGATCTCTTCGCGACATCATCCTCGGCGGCCAGGACGGCCTGGTCAATGTGCTGGGGCTGGTGCTCGGGGTCGCCGCTGCCACGGCACAGCTCCGGATCATCCTCGCGGCGGCGCTGGCCGCCACCTTCTCGGAGTCGATCGCCATGGGAGGCGTCATGTACACCTCGCTCCTGGCTGAGCGTGACTATTACCTCGCGATGCTCGCGAAAGAGCAGCAGGAAGTCGAGGAGCTGCCCGACGTGGAGACCGAGGAGGTGCGCCAGATCTTCCGCGAGAAAGGCCTGCACGGAGAGGTGCTCGAGCGCGTGGTCAAAGAGATCACCAGCGACAAGAAGGTGTGGGTGGACGTGATGATGCGTGATGAGCTCCACCTGGCACCCGTGAGTGGCACCGGCGTGGTCGCCCGTGCTGTCGTCACCGGGTTTGCGACGCTGATCGGCTCGCTGATTCCCCTCGTTCCGTTCTTGTTCGTGCCAGTCTTTGGGATCTCCGTTACGGCGGCCACCATCATGGCCGTCCCGCTCTGCGCGGTCGTGCTGTTCGCCGTCGGCGCCTACAAGGCGCTGACGCTCGTCGGCGACTGGCGGATCAGTGGCCTCCAGATGACGGTGATCGGGATGCTGTCCGCCGCGGCGGGCTACGGCATCGGGCGCCTGCTGCACGTCAGCGGCGCCTGAAAGTCCGCCCCGGAGTCACGGAAACGTAACGAGTTCGCTATTGCGAACGATTCGCAATAAGATATACTCGGTGCTCGGATGGCGACGGCACGTGCGGTTTTCCGAAGCTGGCGGATGACGTCCACGAGCTCCGTCTCATGGCGATTGACCGGCCTCTTCGGCAGTGTCGCCTTGCTGCACGTGGTTGGCTGGGGGATGATGCTGCTCCTGGTCGCGCCAAGGTTTCCCGTCATGCTCGGTCTGGGCGGTCTCGCCTATGCGTTTGGCCTGCGGCATGCTTTCGACGCGGACCACATCTCGGCCATCGATAACACCACCCGCAAGCTGCTGCAGGAGGGCAAGAAACCCCTCGGCGTTGGATTCTTCTTCTCGCTTGGTCATTCGACGGTCGTGTTCTTGATCGCTCTGGCGCTCGGCTTCGCCACCCAGTTCGTGGTCAGCAACGTGATTAGCGCCAACGGCGAGTTGAAGAGCGTCGGCGGACTGATCGGCACCGGCGTCTCCGGCGTCTTTCTGCTGTTGATCGGGATCGTGAACCTGATCATTCTGCTGGACATCCTGAAGCTGTTCCGCCGGATGAGAGCGGGCGCGTACGACCGGCCTTCGCTCGAGCAGGAGCTGGTCGCGGGTGGGCTGCTGACCCGACTCTTTGGCCGGCTTTTCCGACTGATCACGCACAGCTGGCAGATGTACCTGGTCGGTTTTCTCTTCGGGCTGGGCTTCGATACCGCATCCGAGATTTCGTTCCTGGCGATCTCCGCCGGCGCCGCGGCGCAGCACATCCCCATTTATGCCCTGATCTCACTGCCACTGATCTTCGCCGCCGGTATGTCCCTGATGGACACCGCTGACGGTGCCTTCATGTCGCAGGCCTATTCGTGGGCTTTTTCCAACCCGGTGCGGAAGGTTTTCTACAACCTGACCGTCACCGCGCTTTCCGTCTTTGTCGCACTCTTCGTCGGCCTGTTTGAGCTGAGCCAGTTGCTCATCCAGCAGCTGGACCTTCGCGGTGGCGCCTGGGACGCGATCGGTAAGATGAACCTCGGCGTCATGGGGTTCGTCATCGTCGGCGCCTTCATCGTGACCTGGGCGGGTGCGATCATGGTCTATCGGGGCCTCCACATCGTTAGGCTGAAACGGTGATCATCCAGGCCATCGTTAACGCATTGGCATCGGCCTTCGACATGCTCTGGGAGGTCCTCTGGCCGCTCGCGCTCGGTTTCCTGCTATCGGCGATCGTTCAGACCCTGGTCTCCCGCAACGCCGTTGCCCGCACTCTCGGCTCCGACTCTCCACGCAGCCTGGGATTGGCCACGCTCCTGGGAGCCGCATCGTCATCCTGCTCGTATGCCGCCGTGGCGATCGCGCGGTCGCTGTTCCTGAAAGGCGCAAGCTTCCAGGCGGCGATGGTGTTCGAGTTCGCCTCGACCAACCTCGTCTTCGAGCTCGGCCTGATCCTACTGATCCTGCTGGGCTGGCCGTTCGTCGGTGCCGAATTCGCCGGCGGCGTGCTCATGATCCTGATCCTGGCCCTGCTCTTTCGATGGACCCTGCGCCCGCAACTCGTCGACACGGCACGGCAGCACGCCGAGCGCGGCCTGCGGGGGCGGATGGAAGGCCACGCGGCGATGGACATGGCGATCACCGAGGGACCGTTCCTGCGCCGGCTCTTCAGCGGGCGCGCTGTGACGGCGATCAGTCACAACTTCTGGATGGACGTGACCTCGGTCTGGACTGACATCGGGCTGGGCTTGCTGATCGCCGGGGCGCTCGCCGCCTGGGTGCCGGCATCCTTCTGGCAGGGATTCTTTCTCACCAGCCATCCAGTGCTCTCTGAGATCTGGGGACCACTGATCGGTCCGGTGATTTCTTTACTGAGCTTTGTCTGCTCGGTTGGCAACGTGCCCCTCGCCGCCGTGTTGTGGAACGGCGGCATCAGCTTTGGCGGCGTGATCGCCTTTATCTTCGCCGACCTGATCATCGTTCCCATCCTGAATATCTATCGGAAGTACTACGGCCGTCGCGTGTCGCTCTATCTTCTCGGCGTCTCCTACGCGGCGATGGCGCTCGCCGGCTTGCTGATCGGCCTGCTCTTCAAGCTGCTCGGCATCGTTCCGGCGCACCATGCCGTGATCGCGCTGCAGACCGGCCCGACGCTGAACTACACGAGCGTGTTGAACGTGATCTTTCTTGGCGTGATGGCGCTGCTGGGCTGGCGATTTCTCCGAACCGGCGGGCTCGAGATGCTTCGCATGATGGAAGGGGCGTCCGTCAGCTCGACGGATGAGGCCGCTTCGCAGCATCACGAGCATCACTGACACCGAGCGCTCGGGCGAGGACCCGGTCCATGCCCGAGTGCATCGCCAGGACCGCTCCGCGGGCCTTGAGCCGCTTACGGAGCTCCGTCTCCAGGTGTCCGGTGACCGCGATCACGACGGGCGCGGCGTCGCGACCCCTCAGGTGATCGATCAGCTCGAGTTGCTGTTCTGGCCTCAGCGTGGCCTGCAGGACGACGACGTCGTCAGCGCTCCAGGTGCGCTGGCGCGCCTGCATGGGGTTGATCGTCTGGAGCGGGACGCCTAACCGCCGTGCGGCAGCCCGCAGGCGTTGTCCGAACAGCAGTTCGTCCTCGACGAGGAAGAGCGTCCGGGCCATGTTTTGCAGAATACCGCCCGATCGGGAAGACCAGTCTTTAAGCCATCGCCAAAAGCGCCTTGGCGCTTGCTATAATCGCGCCCGGGAAAGTTGGGTCGAAGGCTACGGATCGCTCCGGCGAAACCTCTGAGATCCAAAGACAAAACAAAGGAGATTCGCCGTGAGCTTCAGCGACAAGACTTTGACGTGCCGTGACTGTGGTCTCAACTTCATCTTCACGGTCGGTGAGCAGCAGTTCTATGCCGCGAAGGGGTTCCAACACGAGCCGTCCCGCTGTCCCGACTGCCGGTCGATCAACCGCAATGTGCGGGGCACCGGTCGCGCCAAGGAGCTCCACGAGGTCGTCTGTGCCGAGTGCGGCAAGCCCGCCCAGGTCCCCTTCACGCCTACCATGGGCCGCCCCGTCTATTGCAGCGACTGCTTCGACAAGGTCCGCGCGACGAGGCGGTAACACCGGGCGCGTCCGCACGTAACGGCGGCGGCCACCTGTAACGACGCACGTAACGTTACAAGCGCAGCATCGATTCGTGGGTAACGTCGCCAATCCCGCCTTCCGCTTGCTCGACGATCCCGAGGATCACGCAGGCGCGCGAGTCCGGCGCATCGGCGGTCTGACGATCTGGGCGGAGACGCTCGCCGTCCGGACCACCGCTGCCCGGGAATTCGTGGACGTGACGGAGCAGGTCGCCGCCGTCGTGCGCCGTTCCAGGGTTTCGCAGGGATGGGTCTCGGTCTTCTCCAAGCACACGACCGCGGCCGTGGTCCTGAACGAAAACGAACCGTTGCTCCTCAAGGACATGGGGGCACTCCTCGAGCGCCTCTCGGCGGCGACCGGCACCTACGAACACAACGATCTCAGCCGGCGCACGGGGGAGATGGACCCCGAAGAGTGCGCCAACGGCCATTCGCACTGTCAGCACCTGCTGATCGGCGCCAGCGAGAACGTCCCGGTCGCCGATGGCCGTCCCGACCTGGGCCGCTGGCAGCGCATCTTCCTGCTGGAGCTGGACCGCCCGCGTGACCGCCAGCTGGTCGTGCAGGTCTTCGGCGCCTGACGCGGTAACCTAAAAGCCTCAGGCAGGCGTCACGCAGCTCCCCCATAAGGAGGCATCCATGCTCGAGAAGTTCACCTGGTACAAGCAATCCGCCTACAAGTGGCAGGGCGAGGGGATCACCGTGTACATCGACCCCTGGGGGCTGAGAGCCCAGGAGGAGCCCGCGGACGTGATCTTCATCACGCATGCGCACTCCGATCATTTCGAGCCGACGGACATCGAGAAGATCCGGAAAAAGACGACGCAGTTCGTGGCGCCTCGCGACGTTGCGGACAAGCTCACGGGCAACGTCAAGGCGATCAGGCCGGGCGAGTC
>WNGD01000602.1_pt1 | contig 38755 bp, 28 predicted proteins | sample 5400671 | NCBI WGS metagenome assembly WNGD01 (sample SAMN13153369, study PRJNA577476) | soil metagenome | isolation source: 40 cm soil or saprolite under grassland replicate 2 | place: USA:California | collected 2016-06-15 | reverse complement strand
CCACACGCCTCGGGCACGCGCCGCAGGGGCATACTCCACGTGGCCGCTCGCCGCCGGGGCCACGTACCCGGGGGCCATGCGCTGCTGGGGTATGCGCCGCTGGGGCACACGCCACGGGCCACACGTCACGGGGCCACTCGCCGCGGGGCCACGTACCCGGGGGGCCTGCGCTGCTGGCACTGCGCCACGGGGGCACTGCGCCACGGGGGCACTGCGCCACGGGGGCGCACGCCGCGAGTGACTCGCCCTGGAGTCATTCTGCCGGTGCCGGCGGACCCGCCCTGGCTTAGCTGAACTCGATCAGCTTCTCCCTGACCGCCACCATTACCGCCTCCATCCTTGAATGAATCTGCAGCTTCTCCAGGATGTTGCGCACGTGGTTCTTGACGGTGTTCTCCGAGATGAATAGCTCCTTGGCGATGTCCCTGTTGTTCATCCCGCGCGCGACGAGCTTGAGCACCTGCATCTCCCGCTCGGTTAGCCGCGGCGCCGGCACCTGCTGGGCACGTTCCTCGTCGTCGCGCTTCGCCAGCGTGGCGAACTCAGTGAGCAGCTTCCCCGCCATCGACGGGTTGATCAGCGACTGGCCGCCATGCACGGCGCGGACCGTCTCGGCGACCTCGTCCAGCGGCAGGTCCTTGAGCAGGTAACCGCTTGCGCCCGCCCTGATCGCCTCGAAGAGATCCTCCTCCTCGTCGCTGATCGTGAGCATGACGATCTTGGCGCTCGGCGCGACCTCCTTCATCGCCCGGCAGGCCTCGATACCGCTACTGCGAGGCATCCGGATATCCATCAGCACGATGTCAGGAAGTGATTCGCCGGCCTTCTCGACAGCCTCGGATCCGTCGCTGGCCTGGCCGACGAGCTCGATATCCGCCTCCTCCTCCAGGACCATCTCCAGGCCGCGGCGGAACAATGCGTGATCATCAACGATCATCGTGCGAATCGGCTCGGGACGACCCAGGCGCTTCGGTCGCTCTGCGGCAGCCTTGCGGCTTCCGCCCATGATGCCTCCTCCCATGACCAGCCTCCTGCCTGCCGGACCGTTCCGCCAGCGCGGCTGCGGGCCGACCTGGGTGCTGCGTGATCAACTCTTGCCGACCCGGGCGTCCGGCGCAAGCGCGGGCCCGCCACCTGCGGCTGGGCTCCCCACGGGCCAGCCGCCACCGACGGGACGCACGACCTGCCGCCCGCGACGGTACTCCGGTGGCAGTGCCGTGGTGACAGCCACCCGCGCGGAAACGCAACCCAAGCCGGGAGCCGCAGCCGCGATCGGCAGCGGCCCGGCGGAATCACCACCGGAACGGCCATCGGAGCCAGCACGCGGGAACCACCGCCTGGCCACCTGCGACCGGGCTAGCCGGCCTCCTGGTCCGCGGCCGGCACCCCGGCAGACCAGCCATCCGGGAGCATTGAGCCCGGCACCTGCATGGCGCTGCCGTTCCGCCGGGCACTGCCGTTCCGCCCGGCGCTGCTGTTCCGCCCGGTCCCGCCGTTCCGCCGGACCTTGCCCCGCCGCCCAGTCCGGCCGTTCCGTGCGGTTTCGGCATTACGCGCAGTCCGGCCGTTCCGCCCGGTCGCCTCATCCGGCAGCGGATCTTCGTCCGGCAGCGGCAGACTCGCCGCGCGTGATTCGTCGTCCCGGTGAGCCGCCCGCCCCTCCACGAGGCGGAGCACGCCGTACTGATAGCCGCGCCGCCGGTACACGACGCTCGGATCGCCGCACTCCTTGTCGCGGAACAGAAAAAAGTCGTGGCCCACCAGTTCCATTTCGAACAGCGCCTGATCGATGCTCATCGGCGCCGCACCGTGGAACTTCTCCCGCACGACCAGCGGGCCCTCGCCTTCCATCTGGATCGTGATGACGTCATCATCGGGGCCGGCCTGCTGACCTGGCCGCGCGACGGGCCGGCCAGGCTGCTGGCCGCGCGCGGGTTCCGTGCGGGCCGCCAGCCCGGAGGCCGGCTCGGCGGGCTCGGCAGCCGGCTCATCCGGCCGAGCGGCGGGCTCGGCGGCCGACTCGGCGCCCCGGGCTGCGGGATGCCCGCCGTGACGGCATTTGCGCCGGTCACCGGCCCGGCGCAGCCGCGATTCCAGCTTGGCGAAGGCCATGTCGAGCGCCGTGAAACGGTCCTCGGCGGCGGCCTCGGCGCGGATCGCGGGGCCCCGCGAGGAGATGGTGAGCTCGACGCGTTCCCGGCGGCCGGACTGACGCGGGTTCCGCTCCTTGGATACCTCCACGTCGACCCGGATCGCCTTGCTGTCCAGCCTCGCGATCTTGCTCAGCTTGGCTGTTGCGTGCCTGCGGAACCGTTCCAGCACGTCCGTGTGCCGGCCTTTGAAGATGATGTCCACTCAGGAACCCCCTTCTGCCCGGTCGGAGAGAACGGCACCCGCCCGGCCGACCTGGTCTTCGACCCCACATCCGCCTGCTGAGGGGTTCGCGGCGGCTTCGCCACTACTGCCCTTCTCCCGGTCCGGGGGATATCGGATCTCCCGGCGAGGCAGGACTTACCTCTAAGCCGCACCGTGATCGGTCGACGAGAAGTCGCCTTACGTGGGCCGTTTCGCCTGCGGCTGGCATCGGCTTGCCAGGGCGGGCACCCCGGTGAAGGGGGACCTGCCCGACGCAACCACGGACCCGGGCGGGTGCCATGACACGAACGCTAGCCCCATCCGGATCGAATGTCAGGAGGGAAGAGCCCACAATTAGTAACGGAGAGTGAAGGGCTGATCTACTGCTCCCGGCGAGGCTCAGCCGGGGTAGGCCGGATCCTCGCCAGCCACCAGCGGCCCCCAGCCGCCAGCGAGCCCGCCGAAGGTCACGATCTGGCCGCCGCGAAGGCCAGCCACGATATGAGATCCGGCAGTAGCGAGCGAGACGATGCGGCGTTCCGGCAGCACCAGAGTCGGCTGGCCGCCGTTGACCGGAACCCGCTGTAGTGCCGCTCCGGCCCCGCCCGGGCTGTCAAGCACCATCAGGTAGTCAGCGTCGTACCAGCTCAGCGCCGTCGGATCCCGGATCCGCTGGCCGATCGGCACGAGCTGGCCGATGGACGCCGCGTTCTTCCCGCGCGTGATCGCCCCGATCTGCACCTGCGGCGGACTCTTGCCGCGGACAATCACGGCGATCCGCACTCCGTCCGGAGCGACCCGCAGCGCGCTGATCCGGTCTCCGGGAAGCAGCCCGATATCGACCGCGATGGGCGGCTTGCCGCCGGGTGGTCGCAGCCACACGCCGTGCGTGGTGGCCACCCAGAGATCGCCGTGGCTGTCCCAGCTCAGCGAGGTGCTCGTGCCGCCTGGCCGCCAGGAGCGGAGCGTCGCGCCCTTGGCGAGCGATCCGAACCGGACGACCTTGCCGCCTGGCGAGATGCCCGCGATGAACCTCTCATCCGGCGGAGATACGGCGATCGAGGTCATCGGGACGAGTCCGGTACCTGCCTGGCCGCGAACCGGACTGGGGTGCGCCGCCGCATGCGAAGCGGACAACAACTGGATCACGCCGTTGTCGCCGATGAAGGTCAGCCCGGCACCTGCTGACGGCTGTGGCACCATCCACTTGTAGTTGCCAAGCAGCTCGGCGCCGTCAGCGGAGCCGCGCAGCCGCAGCGGGCGGCCGTTGATCTCGAGCCGCACCGACGCGATGGCCGAACGCTCGTAGGACGGGCTGGTCAGCGTCCAGACGAGCTGGGCGGCGGCATTGGCCTGCACCGCGGGTGCGGCCCGCGCAATCGCGCCGCCGAGATTCACGATCGCGCCGGAGCCCGCGATGCTGAGGCTGAGCAGCTTGGTGCCGGGCGGGAAGCTCGTCTGGGTGACGCCCTGCAGGTACCCGAGCGGCCGCTGCTTCAGCGCCTCGACCAGCCCCTTGGCAAGGTCCGTCGTCGTCGCCTGCAGCGGCACGAACACCGGATCGGGCACCAGCGTCCGGCCGGACGATGCGAAGAAGTAGAGATTCCGAGGCTGGTACACGCGGAGGAAATCGGCCTTGCTCAGCAGCAGCCGCGGCGGCGGGTTAGTGATCCGCCATTGACCGTTGATCTTCTTCAGCGAGAAGCGGATCTTCTGCGTGACCGAGCCGGGCGGAACCTGGTACTGGCCGTTGTCGTTCAGCGTGGCGAGTTTCTGGCCGCTGACCTCGACGGTGGCTGTCCCGCCCGATGACTGCCCGGTCAGGTGCGGGAATGTCGTTGGCTGCTGGACCTTCGGCTGAGAGACCACCGTGACTGCCCAGCCTGGTTTCCAGCTCTGCGCCCGCGGGGCCAGGTATTCACGCGCGACGGTGTCAGCGAAGCTGGCACTGGCCACCAGGAAGCCAGACACGATCTGCCGCGGGGTCCACTTGTTGCCCGGCGGCGCGGGGATAAGCTGCGGAAAATTCTCACCCTGCGTCAGGTCATGCGGTGGCCGCTTGATCAGGCGAGGCGGCCCGCTGGTGGGCACGGTGGCGCAGCCGCCGGCGGCGATCGCGGACACGCACGCCAAAATGGCCAGCGGCGACGGCCGCCGCGCGGCGCCCCGCGGCGCGCTAGTCACCGGCCGCCGCCACGGTGCTTCCAGTCGGCCCGCCCGGCCCAGGACGGCCCTTCGCCGCGATCGCCGCAGGCGCGCCTTCCTCCCAGTCCACGGCCAGGTCAGCTGCGTCGTCCGGGCTGAGTGGCAGCGGCGACCCGGCAAGCGCGGCACCGGTGACTCGCGGCAGGGTCAGCCGGAACACCGAACCCCTGCCCCGCTCGCCCCATGCCTCCAGCCAGCCGCCGTGCAGCAGCGCGTCTTCCAGCGCGATGGACAGGCCCAGGCCGGTGCCGCCGCTGGTCCGGGCACGCGCGGGATCCGCCCGCCAGAAACGGTCGAACACGAGGTTTTCCTCGCCGGGCGCCAGCCCGCAGCCGTAGTCCCTGACCGCAACGGCCACCGCGTCCCTGTCACCGGCCACGGTGACGATGGTGTCCTTGTTCTCACCGTGCTCCACCGCGTTGACCAGCAGATTCCGCAGGATTCGCTCGACCCGGCGCCGGTCGGCCTCGGCCACGCAGGGCTCGGCGGGGAGCCTGAACGCAATCTTGGCCCCGCGGCGCTCGGCCAGTTGCTGCGCCACGTCGGCCGAGTTCCTGACCAGATCACAGATGTCGACCGGCTCCGGATCCAGGGTCGCCGCGTTGGCGTCGTATCTACTGATCTCTAGCAGGTCGGCGAGCAGCGCCTCGAAGCGCTCAAGCTGGCTTTGCAGCAGCTCGGCGGACCGGCCGGATGAGGAGTCCAGCTGCTGCTTGGCCGCGAAGAGCACGTCCGCGGCGATCCTGATGGTCGTCAGCGGGGTGCGGAGCTCGTGCGACACGTCAGAGACGAACTGGCGTTGCACATGCGAGAGTTCGTGCAGCTCGGCCATCTTGTCCTGCAGGCTGGCCGCCATGTCGTTGAAGGACGTTGCCAGCGCCGCCAGGTCATCGGCCCCGCGTACCTCCATGCGCTCGCCCAGGTTGCCGGTGGACAGCCGCCGGGCGCCCTGGGCGGCCTGCCGGACCGGGACGACCACCCAGCGGGTGACCAGCGAGGCAATCGCGGCCAGCAGGAACACCAGCGCCAGCCCGACCACGATGATCGTGCGCTGGACCAGGGCGAGGGTCTGCTGCTCCTGGGTCAGCGGGAACAGGTAATACAACTGGTAGTCGCTGCCCACCGGCGTGCCGATGACAATCCCCGGGACGCGCTGGCGGCCATCGGCGGAGACCAGCAGGGTTGGCTCGAAGGCTTGCTGATCATCGCGGGTCAGCTGCTCATGGTTGACGAGAGCAATCAGGGCTTGAGGGATGCTCGCCCGGCGATACTGGCTCTTGATGGAGCCGAGGGCGTAAGCATTCTTGCTGCGGAACTTATTGATCATGATTGCGGTGCCGGTCGCGTTGCCGGCGCTGCTCTCCCCGGGCAGCTGGTCGATGATCTCTCCCATCAGCGCGTTCGCGTGGGCCGAGGTAGGCGGAGTCGTGCTGAAACCCGGCATGTTCTCCATCACGCTGACGCCGGTTTCCACCAGCGCGGCCGCTGATCTTTCCTTGTTCTGCAGCAGCCCGCCGGCGATCTGCTGGAGCAGGAAAAAGCCAAGCACCGCAATCACGGCCGCGGAGAAGATCAGCGTGCTGCCGACCACGCGCAGCTGCAGCGACCGGCTCCAGCGCATGCGCAGGGCCGCCAGCGCGGCCGCGGCATGATCCCGCGCCGCGGCGGCACGGCGCCGGGCTGGCGGCAGCAGCCGGATGACACCGGCGAATGCGGCAGCGACGACGCGGCCGGCGGCAGTAGTGCCGGAACGCGCCGCGCTCCCCGCCTCGCTACCTGTCGCTGCCCCCTTCATAACCCTTCTTCGGTGGACGGAGCGGGAACCAGCCCCGCCGGCCGCGGCGGCCTGCGCACCCGCGCCTAGCCGGATCCCGCCTTGTACCCGACGCCGCGGACCGTCACCACGATCTCAGGGCGCTCGGGATCCTTTTCGATCTTGGCGCGGAGCCGCTGGACGTGCACGTTGACCAGCCGGGTGTCGGCCGCGTGCCGGTATCCCCACACCTGCTCAAGCAGGACCTCGCGGGTGAACACCTGGCGCGGCTTGCGCGCCAGCGCGACCAGCAGGTCGAATTCCAGCGGCGTGAGGTTGAGCGGCTCGCCGGCACGCTTTACCGCATGCCCGGCCACATCGATGCTGACGTCGCCGATCTGCAGCATCTCCGGAGCCGGATCGTCGGTCCTGCGCAGCCTGGCTCGGACCCGCGCGATCAGCACCTTCGACTGGAACGGCTTGACGATGTAATCGTCCGCGCCCGATTCCAGGCCGAGCACGACGTCGACCGTGTCGCTCTTCGCGGTGAGCATGACGATCGGAACCCCGGACTCGGCCCGGATCTGACGGCATACGTCGATCCCGTCCAGGCCGGGCAGCATCAGGTCAAGCAGCACCAGGTCGGGCCTGGACTCATGGAACGCGTCCATGGCCTTGTCCCCGTCGGAGACGAATGTCGGCTCGAACCCCTCACCACGGAGCACGATCCCCAGCATTTCGGCGAGAGCGGCGTCGTCGTCGACGACCAGCACGCGACCTTTCATAAGCCTCATCGTTCCACGTAAACGTCGGCAGGGGGACCTCCAGCAAAGCTTGATCCCGCACTCAGAACACGCAGGGTACCCGCATTGACCGGCTGGGCAACCCCGCGTTCGGTGACGATGGCGGTGAGCAGGCCGGCCGGAGTCACGTCAAAGGCAGGGTTGTAAGCGCTGGTTCCGCCGGGCGCGGCTGGCTGTCCGGCGATGCAGGTGACCTCCTCGGCGGGGCGGTGTTCCACGATGATCGCGGCTCCGTCCGGCGTGTCGGGATCGATGGTCGACATCGGCGCGACCACCACGAAAGGCACCTGATGGTAGCTGGCCAGCACCGCGAGGCCGTAGGTGCCGACCTTGTTCGCGACGCTGCCATCCGCGGCTATCCGGTCCGCGCCGGTGAGCACCACGTCCACCTCGCCCGCGGCGAACAGCGATGCCGCCGCGGAGTCGGCCAGGACCGTGTGCGCGATGCCCGCCCGCCGCGCCTCATAGGCGGTCAGCCTCGCGCCCTGCAACAGCGGCCTGGTCTCGTCCACCCAGAGCATGGCCAGCCTGCCCGCCCGGTGCGCGGCGAGGATCACGGCGAATGCCGTTCCGTCGCCCGCGGAGACCAGCCCGCCGGTGTTGCAATGGGTCAGCACGCGGGCGTCCGGCGGGATCAGCCCGAGTCCGTTCGCGGCCATCGCGGCGCTAGCCGCGGCATCTTCGGCGGCGATCAGTCTGGCTTCGGCTAGGGCGCCGCGGGCTGCGACCCGTTTCAAATCTTCGTGCCCTTCGCCGGCCGCCTGGCTGGCTCGCCGGTACGCAGCCAGCGCGCGCCTGGCGCCCCAGCCCAGGTTCACGGCAGTCGGCCTGGCCGCTTCGATCGCGGCGGCGGCCTGCGCGACGTCGTCACCGCGGCTGGCGGCGAGCGCGACGCCGAAGGCGCCGGCCACGCCGAGCAGCGGCGCTCCCCGCACTACCAGACGGCGGATCGCGTCGACCAGCGCGGGCACGTCCGTGCAGGTGACCGTTGCCTCCTGCGCCGGGAGCCTGGTCTGGTCGAGCAACTCGACCGCCGGGCCTCTCGGCGGGTCGAGCCAGCTCAGCGCGGGAATGTCCACATCACGAGTGTGCCGCCGGAATGCCCCTGCGCGCGAGCCCCGGGAGGATGGCGCGGACCTGGCCCGCAATGCCAGTATTGGCGCGAGCCGGCGCATTTGCGTCCCATTCCGCCTGATGGGCGGCGGCAAACGCGTCCACGTCCACGGCAGGAGATTACCGCCAGGACCCCGATAGCCTTGGCCGCAGATCGCGGACTGAGCAGGAGGACAGGCGTGGCCTTCCCGCGGCGGCCATCGTCGCCGCCAGGATGCCCAGCAAGACGGCCTCGATCGCGGCGTCGATCCCGACGGCGAGCAGTCTGCTCGGGAACCTGGCGCAGGGCACGTCAAGGACGACGGCTTCCCCGGTCACCACAGAGGAGGACATGACAAGTGCGGGCAATAGCTGCGGCATGACGACCACGACGGGGCAGCGTCAGTGGAATGGCCGGCGCGTGGCTATCTCGGTTCTTGCCGTCGCGGCCATCGTGGCCGGCATCGTGGTGGGCAGGCACACGCTCGCCGAGTCCCTGCAGAAGCTGGCCGGGCTCGACTGGACCTGGTTCGTCGCCGCGATCGCGTGCGAGTTCATTTCCCTCACTGCCTTCGGGCTCAGCCGTCGCCGCCTGCTGCGGGCCGACGGCCACAAGGCCGGCTTCGCCTCGGTCATGGCGATCACCTACGCGAGCAACGCGCTGTCGATGACGGTCCCGTTCGCCGGGGCACAGCTTGCGGTTGTTTTCTCCTACCGGCAGTTCCGGCGCCGCGGCCTCGGCCAGGCCATCACCGGCTGGGCACTCGCGGTGTCCGCGATCCTGTCAATGTCCGCGCTCGCGCTCGTCCTCATCGCCGGGTCGATTGCCAGCGGCGCGTCCGTCGCGACGGCCGTCGGCTTCGCCGGCGCTGCGGTGCTTATCCTGCCGGCCGTGGCCATCCTGGTGGCCCTGCGCAACCAACGGCTACGCCGCATGCTGAGCGTGGCGCTTGCCCGGCTCATCACCGTCGCCTGGCGCCTGCTGCGCCGCCCGCCGGGAACGGCCGCCGACACCCTGGAGGACATCCTTGACCGCGTGGCGAGCATCAGGATGTCGTGGCCGCGGTACGCGGAGGTGTTCGGGCTCGCGCTGCTGAACTGGATCGGCGACTGCGCCTGCCTGGCCTGCGCCATCCACGCGGCCGGCCAGCCGGTGCCATGGGGCGGGCTGCTGCTCGCCTACGCGGCCGGCGCCGCGGTCGGCAGCACGGGGCTTACCCCGGGCGGCTTCGCGCTGGTCGAGGCGACCCTGACGGCGGCACTGGTGGCCGCGGGGATGACCACATCGGCGGCGCTGACCTCGGTGCTCGCGTACCGGCTAGTCAACTTCTGGATGATCCTGTTTGGCGGGTGGGCAGCGATGATCGTGCTGACCCGGGTCAGGATCCGTACCGCCACGAGTCCAGGTAGTCCTGCTGGGCCGGGGTGAGCGCGTCGATTTCGGTGCCGAGCGAGGCGAGCATCAGGCTGGCGATCTGCGCGTCGATGGCGGCCGGGACGTCGTGCACGCCCGGCGCCAGCCCGGCGTGATCACGCGCGAGCCAGGCGAGGACGAGCGCCTGCGCTGCGAAGGACAGGTCCATCACGGCGGCCGGATGGCCCTCGGCAGCGACCAGGTTGACCACTCGCCCCTCGGCCAGCAGGATGAGCCGCCTGCCGTCGGCGAGCACGTACTCATCGGCATGCGGGCGTACCTCGGGGTGCACCGCTACGGCCAGGTCAGCGAGGCCGCGCACGTCGATCTCGACATCGAAGTGGCCGGCGTTGGCCAGGATCGCGCCATCACGCATGACCGCCATGTGCCCGGCCGCGATCACGTCGCGTGAGCCGGTGGCGGTGATGAACACCTCGCCAGCCGGAGCCGCCGCCGCCATCGGCAGCACCTGATACCCCTGCAAGACCGCGTCGAGCGCCCGGACTGGATCCGTCTCGGTGACTATCACCCGGGCGCCGAGTCCCCTGGCCCGCTCCGCGATGCCGATACCGGCCGAACCGAAACCGGCGACGACCACCGCCTTCCCGGCCAGCAGGGTGTTGGTGGCGCGGATGATGCCATCAATCGCGGACTGCCCGGTGCCGTACCTGTTGTCGAGCATGCGCCTGGTCTCCGACGCGTTCGCGGCCGCCATCGGGAAGGCCAGCGTGCCCGCCGCGGACATCCGGCGGAGCCTGGCTACTCCGGTAGTGGTCGACTCACAGCCGCCGAGCACCCCGGCGAGCAACTCCGGACGGTCTGCGTGCAGGGTATTCACGAGGTCACAGCCGTCATCGATGACCAGCGCTGGCGCAGCGTCCAGGGCCAGGTGGATGTGCTCGTAGTAGGTCTTCCGGTCCGCTCCTGACCTGGCCGACACGGTGGTGCCCGGGCGTCCCGCCAGCGCGGCGGCGACATCGTCCTGAGTGGACAGCGGGTTGGACGCGGCCAGGTGCACCCGCGCGCCGCCGGCCCGCAGCACGTGCACCAGGGCACCTGTTTCGGCCGTGACGTGCAGGCAGGCAGCCACGGTCAGCCCGGCGAACGGCTGCTCGGCCTCGAACCCGGCCCGGATCAGGCTCAGCGCCGGCATGGCCCGTTCAGCCCAGCCGATCCGGGCCAGCCCGGCGGCGGCCAGGTCGGGGTCCGCGATGTCGGACCGCGGGCCCGGCGTGCGCGCCGGGCTGGCGGCGGGCGCTGCCTCGCGCATCGGCTAGTAGCGGTAGTGATCGGGCTTGTACGGCCCGTCTACCGGCACGCCGATGTAGTCGGCCTGCTCCTTGGTCAGCCTGGTCAGCCGCACGCCGAGCGCATCCAGGTGCAGCCTCGCCACCTTCTCGTCTAGGTGCTTGGGCAGCGTGTGCACGCCCAGCGGGTACGCCTGCGTCCTGGTGAATAGCTCCACCTGGGCTATCACCTGGTTGGTGAAGCTGTTGGACATTACGAAGCTCGGATGGCCGGTGGCGTTGCCCAGGTTCAGCAGCCGTCCCTCGGAAAGGACGAGCACGGAGTGCCCGTCCGGAAATACCCACTCGTCCACTTGCGGCTTGATCGAGACCTTCTTGATCCCGGGCAGCGCCGTCAGGCCGGCCATGTCAATCTCGTTATCAAAATGCCCGATGTTCCCGACGATCGCCTGGTGCTTCATCCGGCTCATCTGGCTGGCGGTGATGATGTGGAAGTTACCCGTGGCACTGACGAAGATGTCGGCGCTGCCGACCACATCGTCCAGCGTTGCCACCTGGAAGCCGTCCATCGCCGCCTGCAGCGCGCAGATCGGGTCGATCTCGGTGATGACGACCCGGGCGCCCTGGCCGCGCAGCGACTCGGCGCAGCCCTTGCCCACGTCGCCGTAGCCGCAGACGACCGCCACCTTGCCGCCGATGAGGACGTCGGTCGCCCGGTTGATCCCGTCGACGAGCGAGTGCCGGCAGCCGTACTTGTTGTCAAACTTGGACTTGGTCACCGAGTCGTTGACGTTGATCGCAGGGAACTGCAGCGTGCCCGCGCTGGCCATCTCGTACAGCCTGTGCACGCCAGTGGTGGTCTCCTCGGTGACGCCCTTGACCTGCCGGGCAACGGCCGTCCACTTGCCCGGGGCGGTGGCGAGCGACCGGCGCAGCAGGGCGCGCACGGCCCGCAATTCATCGGAGTCGCCGGTAGCGACGGGCGGTACTGCCCCCGCCCGCTCGTACTCGGCGCCGTTGTGCACAAGCAGCGTGGCATCGCCGCCGTCGTCGAGCAGCATGTTCGGCCCGTCGCCTGCTGGCCAGGTGAGCGCTTGCTCCGTGCACCACCAGTATTCCTCCAGGGTCTCGCCTTTCCATGCGAAGACCGGGATGCCCTTCGGGTCCTCCGGCGTGCCGTCCGGGCCGACTGCCACCGCGGCGGCCGCGTGATCCTGGGTAGAGAAGATGTTGCAGCTCGCCCACCGCACCTGCGCGCCGATGGCGGCGAGCGTCTCGATCAGTACGGCGGTCTGCACGGTCATGTGCAGCGATCCAGTGATCCGCGCGCCGCGAAGCGGCTGCGCCTGCGCATACTCCGCCCGCACGGCCATCAGCCCGGGCATCTCATGCTCGGCGAGCCTGATCTCCTTGCGGCCGAACTCAGCCAGCGACAGATCGGCGACCTTGAACGGAAGGTTCTCCGCGGACATGCGCGACTCCTCTGGTGGACTTCGTCGGTTCTCCGGGTGGACTTTTGTCGGGCGATCTATCCGACCGTACGAGACGGGCCGCGCTGATCGCACGCCTTTACCGGCGTTCTTGACAGGAATTTGTAAGATTAGCCGCATGCGCATCACGGAAGCGGCTCAGCGCCTCGGTACCTCGGCCCGGATGCTCCGGTACCGGGAGTCTCTCGGCCTGCTTCCGCTGCTGCGCCAGCCGCCCGCCCGCGCCCGCCAGCATTCCGCGCACCGCCAGCATTCCGCGCACCGCCAGTTCACCGACCGCGACCTGGACGCCGTCCGGCTGGCGCTGGCGATCGAGCGGCGCTATGACATCAGCCCCGCGGCCCTTGCCTTCGGCCTGCGGGTCATGACGGATCCGGCGGCACGATCCCAGGTAGCCGAACTCGGCAGGCGGACCGGGCGAAGTCCCGGGCCGGTAACGCGGGCTCTGGACTTCGAGCAGGAGCGAGCGCTCCGGCTGCTCGGGCTAAGAGGCCCCGGCAGTAGGGCGCTGGATCAGGGAGCGGGTCATCCGCGCCCGGCTGGCAAGGCGAAGGAGGAGCGCGTAGCGGAGCTACCCGCGACGACGGCAACGCCGCCAGCCGGGATGCGGGGGCCCGCGAGCCCGGCAGTCCTACTGCCGGGGCCTCTAACCCCGGGCAAGTAGCAGTCTCGCGGCAACGCCCGGCCTGCTGGCCGGTGGCAGTGCTCAGGACGGCGGCGCACTATCCGGCGGGGCTAACTCAGCGGGATCGCGCAGCACGGCGCGGACCGCGGGATCGCCCTCGTCCGCCTCGGCCGCCCGGTACAGGTCGGGCTCAAGGTAGATGATCCGCGCGATCGGCACTGCCGCCCTGACCCGGCGTTCCGCGGCATCGATTCCGCCGGCGATGCTGGCCCCGGTTTCCTCGCGGCGGATCGCGACCTTCGCCGCGACCAGCAGCGCGTCGGGCCCGAGGTGCACCGTCCGCAGGTGAATGACGCGCTGCAACTCCGGCCCGTCCTCCAGCGCGGTCACGATCGAGTGCTCGACGTCCGCGCTTGCCGACTCCCCGATCAGCAGGCTCTTCATCTCGGTCGCCAGGATCACCGCCACCACGCCGAGCAGGCAGCCGATCGCCAGCGAGCCGGCGCCGTCCCACTCTGGATGGTGAGTAATCGCGCTCAGTGCCACCCCGGCCAGCGCGAACACCAGCCCGGCCAGCGCGGCCAGGTCCTCCAGCAGGACGGTCGGCAACTCCGGCGCCTTAGCGTGCCGGATGAAATGGCTCAGCCCGTGCTCTCCCCTGGCCAGGTTGGACGCGGCGAGCGCCGTCCGTAGCGAGAAGGACTCCAGGACGATCGCGACGCCAAGCACGGCGAGCGCCACCACCGGCGATTCCACTGCCTCCGGGTGCGTGATCCGGTGCCATCCCTCGTAGACGGAGAACAGCGCGCCCACGGTGAAGAGCACCACGGCGACGATGAACCCGTAGAAGTACCGTTCCTGGCCGAAGCCGAACTGATGCTGCTCCGTCTCGGCCCGCCGCGACCGTTTCCTGCCGACCAGCAGCAGCACCTGGTTGCCCGAGTCGGCCACCGAATGCACGGACTCGGCCAGCATCGAGGCCGACCCGGTGATCACGAAGGCGACGAATTTCGTCGCGGCGATACCCAGGTTTGCGCCGAGCGCGGCGAGCACGGCCCGCATGCCGCCCTGCCCATGCGCCCGGCCGGCCGGGTCCTGGCCGCCGGGGGGCTCCGCGGGCGCGGGCTCCGCGGGCGCGGCGTCCGCGAGCGGGGGCTGTACTGGCGAGGGCTCCGCGGGCGGAGGGTCCGCGGGCGGAGGGTCCGCGGGCGGAGGGTCCGCGGGCGCGGCGTCCGCGGGCGGGAAATCCGCGGGCGGCATTTAGCCAGCCTGGGGGTCGCGCGCCTCGTCCACCAGCAGGACGGGGATGTCGTCGCGCACCGGGTACGCGAGGCCGCACTCGGCATTGGTGCAGACAAGCTCGCTTGCCTCGGCGTCGGGTTGCAGCGGTGCATGGCACTTCGGGCAGGCCAGGATTTCCAGCAGCCAGTCGTCGATCTTCATGACGTCTCCCATGGGGTCGGGGGGTCGGTTGGCCCGCGGGCGGCAGCTCCGGTACCAGCCCGCCGACGGCGGGCACCGGCCCGCGGGAGGCAGCCAGCGGGCCGGGCGGGCGGCCTGGCGCCGCGGGCCGGGCGGGCGCCAGCTAGCCGGGCACCGGCTGATCGGGCCCCGGCTGATCGGGCCCCGCATGATCGGGCACGGCGGGCACGGCGAGCTATCCGGCATCGCCGCGCACCATGCCAAGGACCTCATCGCGGACCGCGGCCAGCTGCTCCGCATCGGGCGCCTCGACGTTCAGCCGTAGCAGCGGCTCGGTGTTCGACGGCCGCAGGTTGAACCACCAGCCAGCACCGGTCACGGTCAGCCCGTCCAGTTCGTCGATGGCGACGCCGGGGCGGCCGGCGAATGCCTCGCGGACGCCGGCCGCCACCGCAGCCGGATCGCTGACCTCCGTGTTGATCTCCCCCGACGCCAGGTACCTGGAGTACTCGGTGAGCAGCGCCGACAGCGGCCCGGGCTGCGAGCCGAGCGCCGCGAGCACGTGCATGGCCGCCAGCATCCCGGAGTCGGCGAACCAGAAGTCGCGGAAGTAGAAATGGCCAGAGTGCTCGCCGCCGAAGATCGCGCCGGTAGCGGCCATCTCCGCCTTGATGAACGAGTGCCCGACCCTGGTCCGCACCGGGACGCCGCCATGCTCGGAGATGATCTCCGGCACCGCGCGGGAGGTAATCAGGTTGTGGATAACGGTCGCGCCGGGCTCTCTCGCCAGCTCCCGCACCGCGATCAGCGCGGTGAGGACGGACGGCGAGACAATCTGGCCGCGCTCGTCGACTACGAAGCAGCGATCGGCGTCACCGTCGAACGCGAGCCCGATGTCCGCGCCGGACCTTGTCACGGCGCCCTGCAGGTCGCGGAGGTTCGCCGGGTCAATCGGGTTGGCCTCGTGATGCGGGAAGGAGCCGTCCAGCTCGAAGTAGAGCGGCACGGTCCGCAGCGGCAAGCCACTGAACACCTCGGGAACGGTGTGCCCGGCCATGCCGTTCCCGGCGTCCACAGCCACCTTGAGCGGGCGGATGCCGGACAGGTCTACCAGGCTCCGCAGGTGCTCGGCATATCCGGACAGCAGGTCCTGTGACGTGATCGTCCCGGCGGGGCCGCCATGCTGGGGTACGCCGTCCTGTGCCATCTGGCGCAGCTCGGCCAGCCCGGTGTCGGCGCCCACCGGCCTGGCACCCTGGCGGCACAGCTTGATCCCGTTGTACTTGGCCGGGTTGTGGCTCGCGGTGACCATTGCGCCGGCCATGTCGAGGCTGCCGCTGGCGTAGTAGAGCATGTCGGTCGAGCCAAGCCCGCCGGAGACGACGTCGGCGCCTTGGGCTGCCGCCCCGCGCCCGAATGCGTCCGCCAGCGGCACCGAGGAGGCGCGCATGTCATGCACGGTGACCAGAGACTTCGCTCCAGTCAGGCACGCGAACGCTGCGCCGATCCGCTCGGCCGCGTCCTCGTCGAGCTCGTCAGGGACGAGCCCGCGGATGTCGTATGCCTTGAAGATCTTCGCGTACTGGGCCACTCCGGCCTGCCTCCCCGCACCTGATCGCGCTGCACCTGATCGCGCTGCACCTGACCGCGCCGCATCTCGCCGCACTGCATCTCACCGCGCCGAGCAGCGCCGCGACGCGGACAAGCTGCCTGGCCGCACCGCGCCCGGTGATATTGCCGCGGCGCGCGGACACCGAGCCTACCGGCCGGCCAGGCCGGCCCGCGCCGACGCGCCCGGCTGGGTGCTGGCGGTTTCCTGCAGCGCAGGCCAGCGGGCGCCGCGAGGAGCCGGGCCGGCTAGCCGATCCTGCCCTTGTCCTGCGGCGACGAGCGGAGCACCCGGAGGTGACCGCGCCGGCCGACCTCGACGCCCTGCCCGACGGGCTCTGCCGCGGCGCGCGGCAAGGCCGCCTCCCTGACAGCGTTGGCCAGCGCCTCCAGGTCATCGGCTTCCTGCTCGGCCGGCCCGGCCGGGAGCCGGACCACATCCCAGCCGCGGGGAACAGTCAGCCGGTCGGCGTGCGCTGCGCACAGGTCGTAGCAGTGCGGCTCCACGTAGCCGGCCAGCGGGCCGAGCACGGCGGTGGAGTCGCGGTACACGTAGGTCAGCGTGTAGAGCGCGACCTGTTTGCACGCGGGCCGTGAGCAGCGCCGAGGGCTCACCGGCCCACCTCGCTCACGGTGCCGCCCGCGGCCGCGATACCCCGGCCACGGCGCGCCCGCGGGCGGCGCGGCAGGCAGAGTCGCGTAGATCGCTCACAACGGCTGACGGTATCGATCCGCAGGCGGTAACGCCACCACCCGGGGCACTCTGCACGATCGTGTCTCCGCGGGCAGGTACGGGCGCCGCCGGTCTGGCGGCCGGCCGGCCCCGGACCGCCGCGCCGGGATACGCTCGATCATTGTGCAGACAGGCGAAAGCCGCGCTCCGGCTCCTGGCCGGATCCGGCGGCGGGACCGGCACGGCCGCGGCCTCCGCGGCATGCTTGCCCCGCAGGACACCCCCATCTACCGGAGCCGCGCGGAACGCTTCGACGACCTGGTGCTCCAGGCGGTCGCCCAGCTCGAGCCGCGGTGGGCAGCCGAGTTGTCCGGTGTCGAGTTCGCCGTCGAGGAGATCCCGGCGGCTGGCCTGCCCGCTGACCTGCCGGATCCGGTGCCGCTTGCGCGGCTTGACCCTGGCTCGGGCAGTCCGCGCGATGCCGGCCGCCCGGCGTCCCCGCCGCGGATCGTGCTGTACCGGCGCCCGCTGCTTGCCCGCGCGGACGGCGCGGAGGATCTGGCCGAGCTGGTGCTTGACGTGGTGGTGGAGGAATTCGCCCGGCTGCTCGGCGTGGACCCGCATGCGGTGGATCCTGGCTATTCGGCGGATGACTAGGTCCCGGCCAGCGGGCGGGCACAGGGGATGATCGGCTGCTAGGGCAGCGCGGCGTCGAGCGAGTTGCGTACCGGGCGCAGCGGCACCGAGGTCAGCGAGGTCAGCACCGGGAAAATCGACTCCACCGTGCCGTGCACGGTAAGCACCCGCCCGGCGTAGACCGGCCCCGATCCCGCGAGCGGCGTGATCACCACGGTGAACGGTGACCGCGCGCCGGATCCGCTGGGCGCGCGGATGCGCACCACCGCGGTGTGTTTCGCCGCTACCTCAACCACCCGGGCCGGCTGGCCGGGCTGAGCGGCGGCTGTGCCTTCCGTGGTGATCTGGATCCTGGCCGCGCCGCGCGGGGCGGACAGCACCAGCCTGGTGGTTTCGCCGGATCCGCTGGGGTTGTCGGCGACGACGCCTTGCTCCTGCACCGGTGCCGACGCCGCCGTGAATACGCCGGGGGCGCCGGCCGGGCCGCCAGAGACCCGGATGGCGGCCGCAACTGGCACGTTCGAGGTCAGCTTGATCGCCGAGGCGACACCGGCGAGCGATGGCAGGGCCACCATCACCGCCGAGCCGCCGGGCAGGTCGATCCCGCTCCCGCCAGTCGGGTGATAGGAGCCTTTCGCGGTTACTGCGGTCAGCTTGACCTGCGCGTTTCCGGATCCGGGCACGGCGACGTACAGATCACGGCTGCCTGCTGAGGCCGGCAGGCCGGGCAGGATGACACTTCTGGCGGGCGGCTGGCTGACCGGCAGCCATCCGCCCGGCTGGCTCGCCCTCTTGGTCTCCCTGAGCCCGGCGACGAGCCGCCCGACGCTGGTGCGCACGTGCAACGCGACCACCCTGGACTTGTGCAGCAGCTTGGCTAGTGACTGCACAAGCAGGCCATGGGCGGGAACGGAGATCCCGGTATCGGTGGTGCCGAGCATCGGGCCGCTGTCGGTGAAGATGTCGACTTCCGCGTCTGCGGGCTGGCTGTCGGCGTTCATCAGGTACAGCTGAATGTCGGCCACCGCATGCTGTCCTGGGCCGACGAACCAGAAGTCGGTTCCCGGGCCATTACAGACCGCGGTCGGCAGGCCGCCGGCGCCCGTCTGCTCTACCTCAAGCGCGCGTGCCATGGACCCGGTGGCCCGGACGACCACGCCGCCCCGCGCCGTTCCCGCCGGTATCTTGCCGCCGCCGGCGCCGTCGGCCGCCCGCCCGCCGCCCGGCAGGCGGCCGGACCGAGCCGTGGCGACCGGGATCCGCGCCCGCGTGAGCACGCCTGGCCGGGTACGGGTGATGAGCGGCTGCCCGGCGTCGGCGCTGCCAGCGGCTGACAGGCGGGTCACCGCGGCCGTTCCCGCGCCAGGCGGCCCCGCGGCAGATCCGCCAGCCGCGGCAGCGATGAGCGCCACCTCGCCGCCGCGCAGGCTGCCTGGTGACGGACAGGCCCGGATCGCAGCCGTCACCGGTGCGCGGTCCGCCAGCCGCGGCTGGGGGCCGACCGTCGCGGCGACCGGATGGCTAAGCCAGGCCAGCCCGTACTGTGCGCCAAGGGCGAGGACCACCAGCGCGCCGATTACCAGCTTGTTCGCGAATAGGCGCCTCACCAGTGATCATCTCCGCGGTCTTCACCTGGCACCGGCCAGCGGGAGTCGATTTCCTCCTCGGCAGGCGGCCAGACCGGACCGGAGCCATTGGGGGCTGGCAGCGGATCCAGCCGGTCACCGCCCGATGGCCAGGCCGGATATGGGCCGGCCGGCCCGGCCGGCGGTTTGCCTGGCGCGGGCGGCGGCTGGCTGTCGGGACGGTATGGCCGGGATGGCGGAGCCTGGCCGGGCTGCGGCGCTGGCGGCGGCCAGCCCTCCGGCCGGGCCGTGCGCTGGTTGCCTGGCCAGGATGTCCGCTGATCCCCCGGCCAGGAGGCCGATTCGCCCGCCGGCCAGGACACCGGCTGGCCCGCTGATGCGGGCGGCGGCTCGCCCTCCGGCCGTGCGTTGCGCTGGTCCGCTGGCCACGACATTTGCTGGCTCTCCGGCCGCCCCGCGCGCTGGTCCCCTGGCCACGACGTTTGCTGCCTTTCCGGCCGCGCCGCGTGCTGGTCGGCCGGCCACGATGATCGCTGGTCCGCCGGCCAGGACGCAGGCTCGCCCCCTGGCCAGGGTGCCGAGTCACCCGCCGGCCAGGACGCAGGCTCACCGGCCGGCCTCGGCTGTGTCTGGCTGGCCGGCCAGGCCGGCTGTGCGCTGACCGGCCACGCGGACGGCGAACTGGGTGCCGAGCGGGGGCCGTACCCGCCGCCTGGCGGCCCGCCAGCGGGCCGCCCGCCGCTGGGTACGCCAGCCCGGCCTGCTGCGTCCAGGCTGGCCGCGCCCCGGCCGACCGGAATCCGGCTGGCGGCGCCACGGCCGGCTGCCCCCCGTAGCGCCGGATCCGCCTCCGGCAGCGCCGGATCCATCGGAAGGGATCTGCGCGTCCGACGCGGGCCTTCCCGGTCGCCGGTGGGCCCGCGAGCAGCCTTCCCCGGCCGTCCGGCCCGGTCGCCGCGCCCCTTGTCCCTGCTGCCGTCTCTGCCGCGAGAACGCGACCTGCCGCGGCCGCGGCGTCCCGGGCTGGCCAGCCCGGCGGGCCCAGCCGGCCCGGCGGGATCACCGGGCGCTGCCGCCCCGCTGCCCTGGCCGGCTTCCGCCGCAGCCGGGGACGCCGCTGCCGAGTTGATGCCGGGCAGGGCCAGCACGGCGACGACGGCGAGAACGACAAGCTCCAGGAGCAGCGCGGCATCATGCCCGGTGTTGTCGTGGCCGATGCTGAGCCGGCCGCCGCCCGCCGGCAGCCGGAATGCCTGCGCCCACCGGCCGGCCGGCGATGGAACGGGCGTCAGCGGATGACCGTTCAGCGTGGCACTCCAGCCACCGATCGGCTCGGCGAGCTCAAGCGTGCCCCCGGCAGCCGGCACCGCAGCCCCCGCGACGCCGACCGCGCCCGAGCGCAGCGGGACGATCTTGCCGCTGGCCTCGATGAGGCGCACCCGGGCCGGGAAGTCCACCAGCCGCCACAGCGCGAAGGATGACGTCGAGCTCACGGGCCGCAGCCCGGACACTCCGTCCAGCACTCGCGCCAGCCCGGGGTTGACCGGGGCCGGCATCAGGACGAAGCCGATGTCGAACTGCGCGAGGGCATGGCCCTGATCCACGGCCTCGCCGCCATTCGGGGCGACCAGGGTGGCGACGGCATTGCCGAGCGCCCGCTGGGCAGCGGGCACCGGCGCAAGCTCCGGGTCAGCAAGGGACGGGCCAGTTCCGCGCAGCACGGCGTAGCTCACCTGGCCGGGCTCCGCGCGCAGCACCAGCGTGCGTAGCCGGAGCCCGTTGTCCGATGACACCGATACGAGCTCGGGCACGATCTGATCGCCGGCCGCGGCAACCGGCCCGCGGATCCCGCTGACCACCCAGGATGAGGCCGCCAGGGCTGGTGCCGAGCACGCGATGACGGCAACCGCGACAACGGCGAGGCCGCGGGCGCTGCGCAGGGTGCGCAGCCCCTCGGTCCGGCCGGCCAGCAGCCGGGGAATGGCGTCGCCAGCAGTCGCCGCGGCCAGCAGCAGGCCGACGGCGACGACGGTGAGGGCGACGCCGGGCCAGGCCGGGACGCTTGAGTCCGCGCCCGGCGGCGTGACGGCAACGCGGCTCACCGCGATCGCGATCAGCAGGCCGGACAGCGCGACGCCCCAGCCGGCCATCACCAGCACCCGGCGCTTGCTCAGCAACAGCGCCGCGAGCGCGGCAATGGCAAGCCCGGCGGTGACCCAGAACGGCGGCATGCCCGGCCCGCCCGGGCTGAGCAGCAGCAGAGCACGCGCGGGCAGGTGGGGGCTGGCCAGGCCGGGCGCCTGCACGCCGGCCTCGAGTAGCAGCAGGGAAGGGTGGGTGGCGACCTGTACCGTCCAGGGCACCAGCAGCACCGGGGTCACTGCCGCGGCGATCGCCAGGTTGACCGCCATGCCGCGCCGGGAAGAGCTGAAGGCGAGCGCGGCAATGCCCGCCGCGATCAGCGCGATCAGCCACACCAGCGGCACGAATGCGGCGGCGACCGCGACAGTCAGGCCCGTTGCCCAAGCCGCGCGGCGGGCCAGCCGCGGCGGCTGGGTGAACATCCGCGCCGCGACCAGGGCGATCAGCGGCAGCAGCACGAAGACGACCGCGGTGCCGATCCGGCCGTCGGCAACCGATCCCATGGCCACTGGCAGCAGCGCGTACGCGGCGGCAGCCCAGACCCGGACCGGGGCGAGGCGGGTGATCCGCCGGGTGGCGGCGTACGCGGTCAGGCCGGCCAGCGGCACGCAGCCGAGCAGGATCACGTCCACTGCCAGCCACGGCTTGCCGCCCATCACCGTGGCGAGCGCCGCGATCACCGCCAGGTACGGGGGGGCGCTGGTGGCCGATCCGATTCCGGTCGGATGGAAGCCCTGCAGGTACGCATGCCACAGCCCGGCAGCACCTCCCGACGCGGGTATCAGTGCGCCGCCGCCGAGTGTGCCTGCCCGGAGCAGCGAGCGCTCGGCGACAAGCGCGACCACGGTGAGCCCGGCGAACAACAGCACGCCCGGATTCGTCAGGACGCGCTGCGCCAGCCCGTTATCGACCAGCATCGAGTCGTCCTCGGACGGATCCTCCGACGCGTGGTGGCTGCCGGCCGTGTCGAGCTGCGTCGACCGGGACAACACGTCGGCGGCGAACTCCGCGAGCCGCCGCGCGGACCGGCCAGGCGGGAGCTCGGACCGCAGCCGGCCGTACGCGGCACGACGGCCGCGGGATCGCTGCCGCCGCGCGCTGAGCAGGCGGAGCGGATGCCCGAGCACGGAGCCGCCGGCGGCGAGCTCGTCCAGCGCCGCAGCCGGCCGTTTCGCGAGCAGGAAGAAGATCGTGCGCAGGGCCGAGACGGCGACATTGCCGGCCAGCGAGGCGAGCATCGGGCCGGCCGGCAGGTTCGCGAACAGCGTGCGCAGCGCGTTGCCGCGGTCGAGCCGGTGCGGGCGGCGGGATACCGAAACGGTCCGCCGGCGTCGCGCGGACGCCTCCAGGTGGTAGACCACCGCGCTGGTGATCACCCGGACCCGGTAGCCGGCCGCGTGCACTCGCCAGCAGAAGTCGACGTCCTCCCGGAACAGCGTCATGGCGGCGTCGAAGCCGCCGACCTCGTCCCACACATCGCGGCGGACCAGCATCCCGGCACTGCCGACGGCCAGCGAGTCCCGGTTGCCGTCGTGCTGGCCCTGATCCACCTCGCGCGGCTCGATGCCGGTGATCCGGCGGCCGGCCGTATCGATGGTTACCCCGGCCTCGAGGATCACCTGCCGGTCGGCCCAGTCCATGACCTTCGGGCCGAGGACAGCCGCCGACTTGGTCTCGGCGGCACCCTGAAGGAGCTGCTCAAGCGCGTCGGGGGCGGGCTCGCAGTCGTCGTGCAGCAGCCAGAGCCACTCCACCCGGTCCCCGTCGGGAACGCCGGACGGCCCGGGCCCGGGCACGGGCACGTTCGCGGCCCGGTGCTGCAACGTGCGGGTAACCGCGGCCGAGTAGCCAGTGTTCCGCTCCATGCCGAAGACGACCGCCTGGCCGAGCTGGCCGGCCAGCACGGCGCCGCTGCGGTCCCGGCTGCCGGTGTCGACGGCGACGACCCGCTGAACTGGCCGGGTCTGGCCGAGCAGGGCACCGATGACATGCGGCAGCCACGCGGCACCGTCGTGCGCGACGATCACCGCTGTGACGACATGCTGAGGGTACGTATCGTTCGGCGACAAGGGTCCGTTTGCTTTCGAGGGCCTCGCCCGCGGAGCCGGCACGCGCGTCGGCGGCACGGTTCTCGCAGGCCCGGGTACCTCGTGCACAATACGCGAAGCGACGATCCGGCGACGGCCAGACGCAGCGCTTCGCAGGACCCGGGCGGCCAGCTGCCCCCAGCTGGCACGCCGGGCTAGTCCGGCCCGGCTGCCCCCGCTGATAACCCCAGGAGCTTTTAACGCAGCCGTCCGGCCCCGTCACACTCGCCTGGCGATCCGGCCTGCGGCGGCCGGTCACCCGGAGCCGCCGGGCCGGGCGGCGTCCTGCCCAGCGCTACCCCGCCTCGCGCTTCAGCCTGCGGCGCTCACGCTCAGAAAGGCCGCCCCAGATGCCGAACCGTTCGTCATGCTCCAGCGCGTATTCCAGGCACTCGGCCCGTACCTCGCAGCTTCGGCACACCCTCTTGGCTTCTCTGGTGGACCCGCCCTTCTCCGGGAAGAATGCCTCCGGATCGGTCTGCGCGCACAGGGCCCGGTCCTGCCAGCCCAGCTCCTCGGCATCATCCTCGCCGCCCATGCCGAAACCGTCGTGGACCAGCGAGACGATGACGTCAGCCACAGCGCACCTCCACCCCTCCTCAACCCCGTCGGCTCGCGCCCTGCTCCCGAGGGCACGAGAATTACATGGATGAAATTACACCCGCGTGTCTTGCCATACGTCAAGAGCGATACGTGATAATGGCCGCCGGGTTGGCCTCTGATGACGGGAAAGTCCGCCGAGAAAGCCTGGGATCCCAGCACCATCAGGCCGCCGCGGCGGCCGCCTGAGATCCGGCGTCCAAGCCGCCAGCCCGGCGGCCAGCCCGGCCCTAGTCCCGCCGCCGGCCCGGCCGCCAGCCCAGCCGCGCGGCCCCGGCCGCATCCCCCGAAGGTGTGCGATCGCGGGATTCATCACCCCCGAAGGCGCGATCGCGCGATTTCACTACCATGGGTGCGGCAGCCAGGATCCGGCCGTCGGCCGCGGCGGGCCGGGACTAGCACGCGATCCTGACCGGCCTCCCGGCAGACCTGGGCTACCTGCCGATGAACAGGTACTCGGACGCGGCGCGGCGCAGGGCGGCGGAGTGGGTGCCGAAGCTGTAGGTATGGTCGATCAGCCGGACCTCCACGTCCTCCTTCACCTCACGCAGCAGCGACTCGATGGTTGCCGCGTCGGGGACCGCGTTCGAGGAATAGGACGCGACGATGACGGAGCCGGAGAATTTGCTGAAGGTACGGCGCAGCGCATCGGTGATGGTGCGCTTGTAGGAGAACGGCGTGTACCGCTTCGGCAGTTTCCTGGTGCGGGTGTGCTGCATGATTTCCAGGCCCTGCCAGTAAACCGACAGGCCCTCAAGGAAGTGGTACCGCTTGATGTAGCAGTTGTCGTCCCTGGCTGGCGCGTACGGCGGATCGAGGTAGACGACGTCGTAGGACTGCGGCTCGATGGCGAAGACGTCGCCGTGGCTTGCCGTGCACAGCTGGCCGCCGTCGAACACGACGCTGTTGTACTCCGCGGCCCGCTCACGAAAATGCTCCCGCATACCGAGGCGCAGGTCACGCCGCCCGTCGTCATAGCGCAGGCCGGTGAAGGTGAATACGCCGCGCGGCTGCTTGCGGGCGGCGGCCAGGACGAGCGCGGCAATCGCGATGGACCGCTTGTGGCCGCCCATGCGGTCAATGTGCGACCAGGCTGAGTCGAGGAAACGCCGGTCGGCGTCGGTGAAAAACACGCCGCGGAAGTTGCGCTGGACGAAATCGCGGTCGTCGGCGGGCGGCCCGCAGATCGCGTCGATGTCCGCCGCGTCGAGTGTTGCCCCCTGGTTCACCACGGTGGCGGACGCGATGATGCCGGGGAACATGAGGAAATCGTTCGCCATGACCTGGTATCCGAGGACCTTGAGCAGGTAAGAGACGACGCCGCTGCCGGAAAAGGCGTCGAGCGCGGTCCGGCCGCCGACCTCGGCGAAGACCTCGGCGAGCTGCGGCACGAGCCGGTACTTGGAACCCATGTAGCGCAGCCGCGGGAAGCCTGCCACCCTGCGCGCCACATCGGCCAGGCGAGGCATGTCCCGCCGGTCAAGTTCGTTAGCCACGCCAGGGGCACCAACCCCATTAGCCACACCGGCAATGCCGGTCAGCGGTTCACTGCTCAACCTGGCGGCCACGGCAGTCATCCTCGCCTATGCGGGCTGGTAACCGACGCATTTCCGGCGCGGCAGGCACCTAGTCCCCAAATCGCAGGGTCCATTCATGATCCCGGAGACTTTTCGGTGCAGCTGGCCCCAAAAGTCTCCAGGATCACGTCGACGGTAAGGCCGAAGCTGGCGCGGCACTACGGGCGGGCGACGTTGGGCGGGGCGGCTGTCCGGTGCTGGCCGCGGCTGGGGCACCTGACAGACTTTCCGGCATGCGTATCACCGTGCTGGCCGGCGGCATCGGCGCCGCGCGCTTCCTGCGCGGGCTGAAGGCCGCCGTACCCGCTGCCGAGATCACCGTGGTCGGCAATACCGGTGACGACATCAGCCTGTTCGGCCTGCATGTCAGCCCGGATCTGGACACCGTCATGTACACCCTCGGCGGCGGCATCAGCGAACAGCAGGGCTGGGGCCGGGACTCCGAGACCTTTGCCGTGCTGGCGGAGCTGGCCGCCTACGGCGCCGGGCCCGACTGGTTCAGCCTCGGCGACCGCGACATCGCCACCCACATCGCCAGGACGAAGCTGCTGACCGAGGGTCAGTCGCTCTCTGCCGTCACCAGCTGGCTGTGCGAGCGGTGGCGGCCGGGCGTGACCCTGCTGCCAATGTCGGACGACCGGGTGGAGACCCATGTGGTGCTCGACGACGCCGACGGCAGGCGCACCGTGCATTTCCAGGAATGGTGGGTGCGGCTGCACGCGTCGGTGCCCGCAGCCGAGATCATCGCTGTAGGCGCGGCGGAGGCAACGCCGGCGCCCGGCGTGCTCGAGGCGATCGAGGCCGCGGACTTCGTCCTGCTGCCGCCGTCGAACCCGGTGGTCAGCGTCGGCATCATCCTGGCCGTGCCCGGCATCGCCGCGGCGGTCAGTGCCAAGACGGTGGTCGGGGTCTCCCCGATCATCGGCGGTGCGCCGGTGCGCGGCATGGCCGACGCCTGCCTGACCGCCATTGGCGTGCAGACCAGCGCGGCGGCGGTCGCGGCGCACTACGGCGCCGGGCTGCTGGACGGCTGGCTGGTTGACGAGCAGGACAAGGCCGCCGTGGACGCCCCTGAGCTGGCCGGGATCGCCGTCCGGGCGCTGCCGCTGTACATGACCGACCTGACCGCGTCAGCGGAGATAGCCAGGGCCGCGGTCGCCCTGGCCGGGGAGTTCGCCCGGTGACCAGCGAGAGCAACCCGCAGCGGGCTCCGGGGAACGAAGACAGTGCCAGCGGCGCCGTGACCGGCGCGGGCGTTACCGATGCGGGCGCGGGCGTAGCCGGCCCGGGCAAGGGCACGGCCGGCGCGGGCAAGGGCACGGCCGACGCGGGCAAGGGCGCGGGCGTTACCGTCACGGGCGTGCCCGGGCTGCCGGAGATCACCGCCGGCGACGACCTCGGCGCGCTGATCGCGGACGCGGTTCCCGGGCTGCGCGACGGCGACATCGTGGTCATCACCTCGAAGATCATCAGCAAGGCCGAGGGCCGGGTCATCCGCAGCGACCGGGAGCAGGCAATCGACGCGGAGACGGTCCGGGTCGTCGCCCGCCGCGGCCCGACGACGATCGCCGAGACGAGACACGGGCTGGTGCTGGCGGCAGCCGGGGTCGATGCCTCCAACACGGCACCTGGCACCGTCGTGCTGCTGCCCGACGATCCCGACGGATCGGCCCGGCAGCTGCGGAAGGCGCTGCGCGCGCGGCGCGGAGCCAGCGTCGGCGTGATCATCACTGACACCATGGGCCGGCCGTGGCGCACCGGCCAGACCGACACGGCGATCGGGGTGGCCGGCCTGGCGCCGCTGCACGATCACCGCGGCGAGGCTGACACCTTCGGCAATCAGCTCGAGGTCACGGTGGCGGCCGTAGCCGATGAGATTGCCGCGGCCGCGGACCTGGTCAAGGGAAAGACCAGGCAGCTGCCGGTCGCGATCGTTGGCGGCCTGGCCGGGCTGGTCACCGATGCCGACGGGCCGGGTGCTGCCGCGCTGATCAGGCCGGCCGCCGAGGACATGTTCCGGCTGGGCACCGCCGAAGTGCTTGCGGCCCGCCGGACCGTACGGGACTTCACCGCCGCGCCGGTCCGCCCGGAGGCGGTCCGCCGGGCAGTCGCCGCGGCGCTGACCGCGCCCGCCCCGCATCACAGCGTGCCGTGGCGGTTCGCGATCGTCGAGTCGCCCGCGGCGAAGACCGCGCTACTTGACGACATGCTCGCCGCATGGACCGACGACCTGCGCGGCGACGGGTTCACCCCGGAGCAGATCGCGCGGCGGGTGCGCCGCGGAGAGCCGCTCCGGCGGGCGCCGCTGATCATCGTGCCCTGCCTGGTCACGGACGCGGCGCATGCCTACCCGGACGACCGGCGCGCAGCGGCCGAGCGGGCCATGTTCGTCGTGGCCATGGGCGCGGCCGTGCAGAACCTGCTGGTCGCCCTGGCCGTCGAGGGACTGGGCTCATGCTGGGTCTCCAGCACGCTGTTCTGCCAGGACCGGGCGGCCGCCTCGCTCAGGCTGCCAGCGGGCTGGCTGCCGATGGGAGCCGTCGGCGTCGGTCACCCCGCGGGCGCGCCGCCGGCCCGCCCGCCCCGGGATCCCGGGCAGTACCTGCTGACCAGGTAAACGGCGAACCCCTCCCCCGCCCCGTTGCATGATCGCGAAAGTGTTGCATGATCACGAAAGTTCTCCCGACTTGGCTCAATTAGTGCGCACCGGGATCGCGGTGGGTGCGGCCGGGGGCTTTATGGAGGTCGCGCGGCCGGGGCCGGCGGCGGTGATGACGTGGGCTGTGGCCTGGATCTCGATGATGCGGTAGCGGCGGGCGGTGCGGACGAACTTCCTGATTGACCGGCCGGTGGCGTCTTCAGTCCGTCGGCTGACGGCCCGGGCGGCGAGGACGATGATCAGGAGCGTGATCGAGGTATTCCGCGAATTCGTGCGGGCCAACCCGGTGCTGGCGGATGTGATGTTCTCGCGCCCCTTCGCCGACTTCGATCCCGGGCCAGCCGAGCTGAGGGCCGGCGCCGCCGTCAGGGAATTCATCGTGGGGACGAGTCCGGCGCTGCACCGCCGCTGGCATCCTGCGCGGCGACGACACCGACATCGCGCACGTACTGGTTGCGCTCGCCCGCGGGCTCGCGGTGCAGGAGGCCGCTGGCTGGCTCGGCACGTCCAGGGCATCCATGGACGGCGCCGGTCTCGAAATACAACAGGGCATTAGGACGGGGCAGTGGGGTCACCGGCGGCTCAGGTACGCATTATCTGACAGCAGGCTCGCGCCCCGCGCCCCAGGCCTTCGGCCCGCTGCGCCGTTGGCGACGGCGCTGGCCCGGGGGATGAGTCCCCCGGGCCAGCGCGGCTGGTGGTTACCGGTGCCGGCGCCGGTTTCGGGTCATGGCGGGCAGACGACCTTGGCGGTGACTGGGGTGACTTGTCCGGCGGTGACCGTGGCGGTGGCGACGCCGGGCTGGCAGCCGGATAGGCCGGTGATGACGGTGTAGGTGCCGTCGGGCAGCCCGCCGGTGGCGAACTTGCCGTCAGCAGCGGTGGTGCCGGTCCCGGTGGCCGGGCCGGTCCAGGTGACCGTGGCGTTCGCGGCGCCGGAGTCCACCAGGATGCCGCCCTGGCCGATGCCGGGTGCGTTGATGATGGCCGGCGCGGTCCTTCCCTGGACGTAGGCCGAGCCGACTGCCCAGGGGTGGCCGGCCGGGTCAGCGCCGATGGCGGTGAGCTGCGGCGGGTTCTGCGCGGGAGTGATCTGCGGGGTGGCCGCGGTGGTGCTGAGCTGCCAGACGCCGGTCCCGCCGGTGGCCAGCACCGCCGATCCCGCGGCAACCACGCCGCTCAGTCCGGTGCCCCCGCCGGCCGGTACCGTGGTCCAGGCCGAGCCGTTCCACAACGCGGCGTAGGAGGACGAGCACGACCCGCCCTCGCCGCACGCGAATGACCGGTAGCCGACCGCCCACAGGCCAGCGGCGGTGTGGGCCAGGCCGGCGATGGACACGCCCGCCGGCAGGGCTGGCAGCAAGGTCCAGGCCGACCCGTTGAACCGCTCCGCCTTGTTACCACTGGCAACCCACACGCTGGCGGAGGTAACGGTGACCGCATCGAGCGCGCCGATACTGGGAACCCGCACCTGCGCCCAGGTGCTGCCGTTCCAGTGCAGCACCAGCGATGCCTCCGGGTAGCCGCCGTCGCCGCCAGCGGCCCACACGTCGCTGGTGGCACGGGCGGCGACCGCGGCCAGCTCATTGCCCTGTGACGGCCCAGCCGGGTTGGGGGTCGAGACGCGCTGCCAGGTGCTGCCGTTCCAGTGGTAGGCCAGCGTCTGGCTGGCCAGCGACGACGGATCGCTGACGGTGCCAACCGCCCAGCCGTCGCCCGCCGCGACCTCGGCGACGCCGTTGAGCTGGGCAGCCTGCACCGAGTACACCGACGCCAGCGGCACCGTCGTCGCTGTCCACCCATGGCCGTTCCAGTGCTCCGCGTACGGCCTGGTCAGCACCGCAGTGGGGGACTCGCCCGGGTTGTAGCCGCCGGCCGCAAGCACGTCAGATGACGACGATGCCGCGACACCGAAGAGATCTGCAAGGGTGCCCGCCGGGGCGCTGGTGGTCGTTCCCCACGCCACCGTAGCGGAGGCGGCACTGGCGGCGCTGGCAGCCAGCCCCGCCGAGCACACCACCCCCGCCGCCACCGCGGCCCGCCACGCTCGCTTCAGGCTCATGCCGGGCACCTCGCATCGTCAGAGCGCATACGATCCTCCTGTTGTGAGATGTGAGCGGCGAAGCGAGCCATCGTGGGCCGACCGCGCCCAGCGCCCAGCTAGCGCCGGCCAGACCAGCGGCAGACAGCCCGGCGGCTGACCGCCGAACCTCTGGCTCAGTCCGCACAACCTTTACTCGGCGCCGAAGGGCCGTCCGCTTGCCCCCAGTTGCCCCCAGTTGCCCGCCGGTGCCCGGCATATCTGGCTGGCTCCGTTTCGTATTGCGGGCAGCCAGGCAAGCCGCGGCAACGAAAGCGGCTAGAGGGACAGCCGCCGGGCCAGATCGGAAACGAACACCCCGCCCGGGTCGATCCGCGCCCTGAGCTCGCGGAACTCGCCGAGTCGCGGGTACATCCCGGCCAGCACGCCGGGCGGCACGCGGGCGTCCTTGGCCAGGTAGACCCGGCCCCCGGCGGCGAGCACGAGCTCGTCGAGCCCGTCAAGCAGGCTGGCGAGTCCCGGGGTGCGCGCGGGGAAGTCGAGCGCCAGGGTCCAGCCAGGCATCGGGAACGACAACATACCGGGGTTGCCGGGGCCGAACCGCTTCAGCACCGTCACGAACGACGGCGCGCGGGCCGCGGCGATCCGCTCGAATGACCTGCGGACGGCGTCCTCCTGGCCGACCGGCACGACGTACTGATACTGCAGGAAGCCGGCCGGGCCGTAGACCCGGTTCCAGTTCCTGATGCCGTCCAGCGGGTGGAAGAACGCGCCGATCGTCTGCAGCTCGCCGGTCCTGCGCCGCGGTGCCTTGCGGTACCACGCCTCGTTCAGCAGCGCGACCGTACGGGAGTTGACCAGGCCGTTCGGGAACACCGGCGGGGCGCTGGCCCGGCTGGACGGGCTGAACCGCAGCGGATCGCCGCGCTGGCCGGCCGGCAGGTCGCTGACGGCGGCGAAGTCGCCGCTGGTGACGACCGACCGGCCGGTCGCCCGGCCGCGGGCGAGGCAGTCGGCCCAGGCGACGGTGTAGCCATGCGAATGGTCGGCCGCCGCCAGGCAGGCCATCGTCTCGTCGATGTCGGCGGTGCGCACGGTGTCGACCACGACGCGGGCCGTGTCAACCCTGGTCAGGGCGATAGTGGCCCGCAGTATGATGCCGGTCAGGCCCATCCCGCCCGCGGTGGCCCAGAACAGCCCGGGGCTGTCCGCCGGGGTGATGGCGCGCACCTCGCCGTCGGCCATCAGCAGGTCGACCGAGCGCACATGCCGGGCGAAGCTGCCGGCCCGATGATGATTCTTGCCGTGCACGTCGGCGGCGATGGCGCCGCCGACCGTTACCTGCCGGGTGCCCGGCGAGACCGGCACGAACCAGCCCAGCGGCAGCGCGGCGGTCATCAGCTGATCGAGGCTCACCCCGGCCTCGCAGGTCACCAGCCCGGTCGCCGGGTCGAGGCCGGTGATCCGGCTCAGCCGGGTGGTCCTGACCACGAGCCCCCCGGCGTTCTGCGCCGCGTTGTTGTAGCTGCGGCCGAGGCCGCGGGCGATCACCCCGCGGCGCGGTGCCAGGGTGACCAGGGTGGGCACCTCCGCCAGCCCGGCCGGGTCGGAAACCTCGGCCACGGTCGGGGCAGTCCGGCCCCACCCGGTGAGCGCCATCCGGTGCTGCGGTCCGGGCTGCCGGGCGGAACTGGCCCGCGGCGGCCGCGTCTGGCTGTCGTGCATCGCCGCCCCCCGCTAGGCCCCGACCAGCGGCAGCGGCGCCCGCTTGCCGCGGACGGCGGCGCAGACGCCGTCACTGGCGGCCGCTGCCGCGATCCGCTCCGCCGTGGGCAGGCCGTAGGTCGTCGTCCGCGGCCGCAACGGCCGCCCGGTGGGCCCGACCAGCTCCGCGAGCTGGCTGATCGTCTTGTAGGAGCCGTTCGCCGAGCCGGCCATCCGGCTGATGGTCTCTTCCATCAGGGTGCCGCCCAGGTCATTGACGCCGCCGGTGAGCACCTCCTGGCAGGCGCGGGCGCCGAGCTTGACCCAGGAGCACTGGATGTTGCTGATCGCGCCGTGCAGCAGCAGCCGGGACACCGCGTGCACGGCCAGGTTCTCCCGCCGCGTCGGGCCAGGCCGGGCCAGGCCAGCCAGGTAGATCGGCGAGCTGGCATGCACGAACGGCAGCAGCACGAACTCGGTGAAGCCGCCGGTGCGCTCCTGGATGCCGCGGATCACCCGCAGGTGCCCGACCCAGTGCGCCGGGGTGTCCACGTGCCCGTACATCATCGTCGATGACGTCGGGATGCCGAGCTCGTGCGCGGTCGTGATCACCTCGATCCATGCGGCGGCCGGCAGCTTGCCCTTGGTGAGCACCCAGCGCACGTCGTCGTCCAGGATCTCCGCGGCCGTCCCCGGCAGCGACCCGACGCCCGCCTCGCGCGCCCGGATCAGCCACTCGCGCACCGGCAGTCCGGTCCGCGCCGAGCCGTTCATCACCTCCATCGGGGAGAACGCGTGCACGTGGATTTCCGGGCAGCGCCGCTTGACCTCGGCGGCCAGGTCAAAGTAGGCGGTGCCGGGCAGGTCCGGATGGATGCCGCCTTGCATGCACACCTCGGTGGCGCCCGCCTGCCACGCCTCCGCGGCACGGTCGCCGACCTGCTCCAGGGAGAGCGTGTAGGCATCGGCATCGGTCCGGCGCTGCGCGAAGGCGCAGAACCGGCAGCCGGTGTAGCAGACGTTGGTGAAGTTGATGTTCCTGGTGACCACGTAGGTGACGTCGTCTCCGGCTGCCTCCGCGCGCACCGCGTCGGCCAGCGCGGCCAGCGCGGCAAGTTCCGGGCCGTCGGCGTCGAGCAGCGCCAGTGCCTGGGCGTCGGTAAGCCCGGCCGGGTCGCGCTCCGCCTTCCGCAGCGCCCCGAGCACGTCGGCGCGCAGGCGCTGCGGCGCGGTGGCCGGCGCCGCCCGCCGGGCCGATGGCTCGATCCGCGCGCCGATCTCGCCCCAGTCGCCATAGATCTCGGCGAAGTCGTCCCTGCGGTCCTTGGTCCGGCCGGTGGTGTCGATCGTGACATGCAGGTCGGTCCGGCCGGCCGCGTTGCCCCAGCCGCCATCCGGCTCCTGCCAGGGCAGGCCGCCGGGCATCGCGCCGGCCCTGGCCAGCCCGGTGGCCGGGTCAGCGAGCGCGGCGACGTGGGCCGCCAGGCGCGGGTCGAGCCAGGGCTCGCGCAGGTAGCCGGGATAGGCGGTCAGCCGCTCGCGGAGCGCGAACCCGGCGGCCGCGGTGCGGGCGGCCAGGTCGTCGATCTGCGGCCAGGGCCGCTCCGGGTTGACGTGATCCGGGGTCAGCGGCGATACGCCGCCCCAGTCGTCGATCCCGGCGGCGAGGATCAGCCGGTACGCCTCGCCGATCAGGTTGGGCGGGGCCTGGATGCGCATCGACGGGCCGAGCACGAGCCGGGCAACGGCAATCGTCGCGGCGAGGTCGTCAAGTTCGGCGTCCGGCATGCCGCGCATCTTCGTGTCCGGCTTGGCGCGGAAGTTCTGCACGATGACTTCCTGGATGCCGCCGTACTCGCGGGCCACCTGCCGGATGGCGAAGATCGATTCGGCTCGCTCGGCCAGGTTCTCGCCGATGCCGATCAGGATTCCGGTGGTGAACGGCACCGCGCTGCGGCCGGCGTCCGCCAGCACGCGCAGCCGGACCTCGGGGTCCTTGTCCGGGCTGCCGAAGTGCGGCCCGCCAGGCTCGGTGAACAGCCTGGCCGCGGTGGTCTCCAGCATCATCCCCATCGACGGCGCGACGGGCTTGAGCCGCTGGAAGTCCTGCCAGGTCAGCACGCCGGGGTTGAGGTGCGGCAGCAGCCCGGTCTCCTCGAGAACCCTGATCGCCATGGCCCTGACATAGGACAGCGTGTCGTCGTAGCCGTGCGCGTCGAGCCACTCGCGGGCCTGGCGCCAGCGGCCCTCTGGCCGGTCGCCGAGGGTGAACAGCGCCTCCTTGCAGCCGAGCGCGGCGCCCTGGGCCGCGATCTCGATGACCTGGTCCGGGGACAGGTACGGGCTGGGCAGCCTGCCCGGGACGGTCGCGAAGGTGCAGTAGCCGCAGCGGTCCCGGCACAGCCTGGTCAGCGGGATGAAGACCTTCTTCGAGTACGTGATGATGCCTGGCCGGCCGGCCGCGTCGAGCCCCGCGTCCCTGGTACGGGAGGCATAGCCGAGCAGCCTGGCCAGGGGAACGCCACGGGCGTGCAGCAGCGTCGCCGCCTCGGCCTGGTCCAGCGCCTTGCCGTCCCTGGCCCTGGCCAGCGCGCGGCGCAGCGAGTTGTCGGAAGGGGCGGCCGCGTCATCGCTCATGTGCCAACCCTAGGCCGCGGGCATCCGGCCGCTGGCCCCGGTGGCGGGCCCGGGCCCGCCGCCGCCGTTCAGAAGGCCCGGTAGTCGCGGACTGGCAGCCGCGGGCCGCGCCGCGGCGGGCGGGCCCCGCTGAGCTCGATGAGCCTGGCCGCCCGGTACCGGTGCCCGCGGTAGGGCTCAAGCAGTGCCAGCATTCCGGCGTCGTCCACCACCGCGCCGGCCAGCGCCCAGCCCACGGCGGCCGGCAGGTTGTAGTCGCCGACCGAGACGGCGTCCGCGTCACCGCAGGCGCGCTGCCTGACCTCGGCCGAGGTCCACGGCCCGACACCGGGCAGGACCCGCAGCCTGCGATCGGCGTCAGCCTGGGCCATCGCGGTGACCTCCTCGATCCGGCTGGCCACCCGCGCCGCTGCGACGATGGTGCGTGCCCGCACTGCCTCCACGCCTGCCCGGTGCCATTCCCAGGACGGGATCCGCAGCCAGGTCTGCGCCGAAGGGAACACCCGCATCCCGGCCGGCGCCGGCCCCGGGGCCTGATCGCCGAATCGCAGCAGCAGCAACCGCCAGGCGCGGTGTGCCTCCAGCCCCACGACCTTCTGCTCCAGGACCGCGGGCACCAGTGCCTCAAGTACCCGGCCGGACCGCCCGACCCGCGCGCCGGGATGCCGCCGCGAAAGCTCCCGCAGCAGGGGATGCTCCGGCCTGAATCCGGCCGGCTCGTCATCGGATCCGAGCTGGGACGGCAGGCTGTCGAGCAGCCACCCGGCCCCCGGGCCCCAGGCGGTCGCGCTGACCATGGTGGCGGGGCCGGTCACCGGGCTCGCGGCCGCAGCCGGGCTGGCCGTCACCCGCAGCGTGCCCGGGCCGTCCGGCGTCCGCGAGGTGCGCCACACCGCTCCGTCGGCGCCGATCCGGTACGCCGGGTCACGCGGCCCCCGCCGGTGCACGGACAGCACCAGCCGGACGTCGACGGGAAAGGGGGCGCGCCACTGCCGGGACAGCGGCTGTCCGGCCAGCGGCTGCCGGGCCAGCGGCGCCGCGGGCGAGCCAGCTCCCGGGGCGGGCAGCGCCATCCCTCAGGCGTCCGTGGAGAACCGGATGGCGGTTGGCCCGAGCCGGGTACCCGGCCAGACCCGGAGCCCGGCGCGCAGCTCGTTTCCCTCGGCGATGTGTGCCCCGTCGCCGATCACGGCACCGTCGATGACCGCGCCCTCGCCAACCTGGGCGCTTGAGCCGATCACGCTGCCGGTTATCACGGCGCCTGCACCGATGATCACGCCGTCGAACAGCACGGATCCCTCGATGCGCGCGGCCGCGCCGACGCGGCTGCCGGCCCCGATCACCGATCCGCCGAGCGCCCGGGCACCCGGGCCGAGCACGGCGCCGGGCAGCACCAGGGCCTGCCCGCACGGGCCCGGCAGCGCGGGTGATGCCAGGCGGCCGAGCACCAGGTCGCAGGATCCGCGGACGTACGCCTCGGGAGTCCCCACGTCGAGCCAGTATGCGGTGTCCGGATAGCCCATCACGACCTGGCCGGCGCTGATGAGCGCGGGGAAGGTCACCCGCTCGACCGAGATCACCTGCCCGGCTGGTATCTCGTCGATCACCCGGCGGCGGAAGACGTAGCAGCCCGCGTTGATCCGGTTGGTCAGCGGCCGGGGCGTCTTCTCCAGGAACGCGGTGACCCGCCCGCCGGAATCGGTGGGCACGCAGCCGAACCTGGCCGGGTCCGGGACCTCGACCAGGTGCAGCGTTACCGCCGCGTCTTCCTTGGCGTGCAGCTCGAGCTGCGCGCCGAGATCGTGGCCGGAAAGGATGTCGCCATTCAGCACGACCACCGGATCGTCCGGGCCGCTGCGCAGGCTGGCGGCCGCGTTGCGGATGCCGCCGCCGGTGCCAAGCGGCACCTCTTCCTGGACGCACTCAAGCTGGAGCCCGAACGCCGATCCGTCGCCGAACTGCTCGGCGAACATCTCCGCGCGGTACGCGGTGGCCAGTACCACCCGGGTGATCCCGGCCGCGGCAGCCCGGGCAAGCTGGTGGGCGAGGAACGGCACGCCGGCTGTCGGCAGCAGCGGCTTGGGCGTCCCGATCGTCAGCGGACGCAGCCTGGTGCCCTGCCCGCCGACCAGCAGGATCGCCTCAATCCCCGCATTTCCGTAGTTACCGGCGGCCGATTCCCGGTAAGGGCCTGAATCGCTCGGCATGTGCAGCGAGGCTACTCCCGTCCGTGGGCCGCCGCACGCAGGTAGGACGCCAGGTGCGCCTCCGCCGACGCGGCCCAGCTGAATTCCAGTGCCCTGGCGTGACCCGCGGCCCCGAGTGCCTCCCGGCGCGCCGGATCATCAAGCAGCGCCCGCAGCGCCGTCCGGATGCCGTCGGAGTCTGGCTCGGTGTAGGCGACGGCGTCGCCGCCCACTTCCGGCAGCGAGGTCATGTGCGTGGTCAGCACGGGCGCCCCGCACGCCATGGCTTCCAGGGCCGGCAGCCCGAATCCCTCGCTGGTGCTCGGGAAGGCCACTACGAGCGCTCCGCCAAGGTAACCGGGCAGGTCGGTGAAATGCAGATATCCCGGGCGGACCAGCCTCAGGTGCGCGGGCACCGCGGCGATCGCGTCGTTCACCTCATCACTCCAGCCGCTCCCGCCGGCCAGCACGAGCGCGGGCGGCTCGCTGAGATCGGCCACCGCCGCGGCCCAGCCGGTGATGAGCGCCGGGATGTTCTTGCGCGGCTCCAGGGAGCCGAGATAGGCCACGTAGCGCTTGCCGTGCAGGCCGAGCCTGGCCGAGACCTGGCGCACCTGGGCGGCGTCAGGCTGGTGGAAGAGCGCGTGGTCCACGCCGTGGTAGGCAACATCGATCCTGGTCGGATCGGCGCCGAGCGCGCGCACGAGCTCGTCTCTCGTCGCCTTGGACGGGACGATCAGCCGGGTGGCCCGGCGCGCGGAGGTGCGGATGGCCGACTTGTAGAACGTCGCCGTCACCGGATTGTGCGCGTCGGGCTCGGTGAAGAACGTCAGGTCGTGAATGGTCACGACGATGGGCGCGCCCGGCCGTAGCGGCATCGAGTAGTGCGGCGCGTGAATCACGTCCGCGCTTACCTGCTGCGCGACGAGCGGCAGACCGCTCTGCTCCCACGCCAGCCTGGCCGCCCGGTGCGCGATGGCGGTGGGCGCGGCCACGACCTGGGCGCCGGGCACCATGCGTGCGTACCGCTCCTCGTCCGCTCGCTGGCAGGCTACGGCGAGGTCGGCCCCCGCCGCCTCCAGCGCGCTCACCAATCCGTCGACGTAGCGTCCGACGGCACCGCGGTCCGCGGGCACTGCGGTCGCGTCAACTAGCACACGAGGCGCCACAACCAGTCTTTCTCCTTTCGTGCGTAGGCCCTGCCCTGGGCGTGCGGGGAAGCAGCTTGGCGAGCTTTGTCAGGATGTCCCGTCAGGACCGAGCGTACGCCCTCAGCGGCCGGCGCGCGGACTCGCGGCAGACCCGCGCGGGCCGGGCGGCGACCGCGGTTATCCGGTGGAGCGCGCGCTGGGCGATGGGGCAGGGGACGATTTTTTCGTCGTCGGCGAGCCGCCCTGCGCGGCCTGCTTCGCCTTGTCCAGTGCCTCCTTCATCTTTCCGATATCCCGGCCGTAGCCACCGAGGTCGCCGCGCTTGAGCGCCTGCTGCGCCTGGCCGTAGAAGCTCTCTGCCTGCTGCAGGAATTTCAGCACCGTCGGGCTGACCTTCGTGCCGCCGGGGCCGGTGCCCTGATTGCCGCCGGTGCCCGGCTGGCCAGGAACGCCAGTGAATACCTGCGCGACGGCAGCCTGCAGGGTATCCGCATAACCGACCTGGCCGTTGTAGTACACGAACACCCGTTTTAGCGTCGGGTAGGAGCCAGAGTTGCCCGCCGCGGAGGCGGAGACGTACACCGGCTCGAAGTACACCAGACCGCGTCCCACGGGGAGTGTGATCAGGTTGCCCTTGGTCACGCTGGATCCGCCCTGCCGGAACAGGGAGAGCTCCTTGGCGGCGGTGGGAAAGGACTCGAAAAGGTTCCGCACCTGCTCCGGCCCGGCGATCGCCGTGTCCTGAGGCAGCTCGAGCACACGGATCGTGCCGTAGTCCGTGCTCTGCGGATTGCTGTCCACCGCCATGTACGCGGCCATGTTGGGCCGTCCCCGGGGCGCGAACGATGTGGTCAGCGAGAACTCCGGCTGCGAGTAGCCCGGCATGGTCATGGTCATGTAATACGGTGGCTGGCTCGGCGGGCTGGGCGCCGAGCTGCTCGGGTCCTTGGGCACAGTCCAGAAGTTCTGGCCGCCGTAGAACTCCTGCGGCTCCTGCACGTGGTACTGGGCGATGATCTGGCGCTGCGCCTCGAACAGAACCTCGGGATAACGCAGGTGCGG